>ERZ812616.84-NODE-84-length-129333-cov-5.305141_pt1 | contig 129333 bp, 117 predicted proteins | sample MGYA00376249_ERZ812616 | MGnify/ENA primary metagenome ERZ812616 (study PRJEB26924, sample SAMEA4378265) | human gut metagenome | biome: human gut; feature: human-associated habitat; material: faeces | place: China | collected 2013 ...
TGAACTGGGATCGTCCGATTCTTACAGATTCAGGTGGATTTCAGGTGTTTTCGCTGGCAAAATTAAGAAAAATTAAAGAAGAAGGCGTTTATTTTAATTCTCATGTTGATGGAAGAAAAATCTTTATGGGACCGGAAGAGAGTATGCAGATTCAGTCGAATTTAGGCTCTACGATTGCAATGGCATTTGATGAATGTCCGTCAAGTGTGGCAGACAGAGAGTATGTTCAAAATTCCGTAGAACGTACAACAAGATGGCTTGCAAGATGTAAAGCTGAGATGAACCGCTTAAATTCTTTAGAAGATACGGTGAATCCGCATCAGTTGTTGTTTGGTATCAATCAGGGAGCAATCTATGATGATATCCGTATCGCACACGCAAAAGAAATTTCTAAAATGGATTTGGACGGTTATGCAGTTGGTGGTCTTGCGGTAGGAGAAAGCCATGAAGAGATGTACCGAATTTTAGATAGTGTAGTACCATATCTTCCGGAGAATAAACCAACTTATCTGATGGGAGTAGGAACCCCGGCAAATATTTTAGAGGCAGTTTCAAGAGGTGTGGATTTCTTTGACTGTGTTTATCCAAGCAGAAACGGACGACACGGACACGTGTATACCAACTTTGGAAAACTGAATTTATTCAATGCAAAATATGAACTGGACAGCCGTCCGATTGAAGAAGGATGCCAGTGTCCGGCCTGCAGAAGCTACAGCAGAGCCTATATCCGTCATCTTTTAAAAGCAAAAGAAATGCTTGGAATGAGACTTTGTGTGCTTCACAATCTGTACTTCTATAATACAATGATGGAAGAAATTCGCGGAGCAATCGAAGAAGGACGTTACGAAGAATATAAACAGGAAAAATTAGAGCGTATGGCAGCAGGACCAAAAGATTGATTTTTGGTAGAGAAGCTTGAAACCAGTCTTTGATAGAAAAACGAAAAATAAAAAATCTATGAAAAAGAACAAAAAGGCTTGAAGTCACGCATAAAATTGTGTATTATGGTAATAACGTTCAAATAGGCAGGAGGAACTAAAATGTTTTTAGCACAGGCAAGTGCAAGTGGAACAGGAGCAATGGCATCCATGTTAATACCGCTTGTTATATTTTTTGTTTTGATGTATTTCATGATTATGAGACCTCAGAAGAAAGAACAGCAGAGAGTCAGTTCTATGTTATCTTCTATGGAAGTAGGAGACAGCGTGGTAACAACCAGCGGTTTTTACGGAACTCTGATTGATATTACAGAGGAAGATGTAATCGTAGAATTCGGAAACAACAAAAACTGCAGAATTCCGATGAGAAAAGCGGCAATCGCGGAAGTAGAAAAAGCAAGCGATGGAATCGTAGAAAAATAAAACAGAAAAACAAAAATAGAAACAAAAAAACAGAAACAGATGTTACGGGCTTTTAGCAGGTGGCATCTGTTTTTTTAAATTCATAGGAAATTTCGTCCTGTGAATTCAAAAAAACATTAAAAATTCATTCTGTCTTAAAAAGGAGAAGAGGTTATGGCATTTATCAGTTTATTCGAAGTAATCGGACCAAACATGGTAGGTCCGTCGAGTTCACATACAGCGGGGGCGGTTTCTATGGCACTGCTTGCAAGGAAATTATTTCCGGCGGAAATCAAAAAAGTTGAGTTTACGTTGTATGGTTCTTTTGCAAAAACATATCGGGGACATGGAACAGACCGTGCACTGCTTGGGGGAATTATGGGATTTGAGACAGATGATTTGAGAATTCGGGATTCTCTTTCAATCGCAAAAGAACGAAATCTGGACTATCATTTTTCAATTGGACAGGATACAGGAGAAGAACACCCAAATACAGCAGATATTGATATGACAGGGGTAAATGGAGAACGGCTTTTTGTAAGAGGCGTATCCATTGGAGGGGGAAAAGTAAAAATTGTACGTTTAAATCAGATTGATGTGGATTTTACAGGAGAATACAGTACCTTAATTATCAGTCAGACAGACCGTCCGGGAGTTGTAGCGCATATTACAAAAGTGCTTAGCGAAAGAGAAGTAAATATTGCATTTATGCGTCTGTTTCGGGAAGAAAAAGGTGCAAAAGCATTTACAGTTGTAGAGTCAGATGAGAGAATTCCGGATGAGGTTGTGGAACAGATACGGGAAAATCCTCTGGTTTCGGATGTTATGCTGGTACAGATTTAAGAAGAGGCAGGAGAGAATGATGGATTTTAATTATGCAGGAGAGTTGTTAAAATTATGTGAGGAAACAAAACTTCCGATATCCGAGGTGATGAAACGGCGTGAAATGGATTTTTCTTCTATGACAGCACAGGAAGTTGAAGAAAAGATGAGAAAGTCGCTGGAAATTATGAAGACGGCGGCAAAAGAGCCTTTGGAAAATGAAAAACCGTCGATGGGAGGACTCATCGGAGGAGAAGCGAAATTATTATTTTCACAAAAAGGAAAAGAGAAAGATATCTGTGGAGATGTCGTGTTAAAAGCAATTACTTATGCGATGGCAGTTTTAGAAGTAAATGCCTCAATGGGTGTGATTGTTGCAGCACCGACGGCAGGTTCAGCAGGAGTCATTCCAGGGGTATTTCTTGCCTTAAAAGAAGAAAAAGCATTGTCAGATGAAATCTTATTAAAAGGTCTGTATACTGCAGGTGCAGTGGGATATTTGCTTATGAGAAATGCATCCGTAGCAGGTGCAGAGGCGGGCTGTCAGGCGGAAGTCGGTGCTGCAAGTGCAATGGCGGCAGCAGGTGTAGTAGAAATGTTTGGCGGAACACCAAAGCAGTGTCTGGACGCAGGCTCTCTGGCACTTTCTAATCTGTTAGGTCTGGTCTGTGACCCGATTGCAGGACTTGTGGAAGCACCCTGCCAGAACCGAAACAGCATTGGAGCAGCGAATGCATTAATCTGTGCACAGCAGGCATTAGCAGGACTGAAAGCCCTGATTCCATTTGATGAAATGGTAGAAGCGATGTATCACGTAGGAAGAAGTCTGCCATTTGAACTGCGGGAAAGTGCACTTGGTGGGTGTGCGGGAACAAAGACGGGATGTCAGAAAACCTGTGAAATCTTCCGGAAAAATGAATAAAAATGCATAAAAAAAAGAAGTGTTATAGCTTATATAACGAAAAAGAATAGCCAAACACTTTATTATGCCTTGAAATAAAGCCCAAAAAGGATTATCATATTTAGATAAAAAGTGACAAAATTTCTGGAAGGGAGAGAGAACTCATGAATTATAATATTGCACTTATTTCAGGAGATGGCATTGGTCCTGAGATCGTAGCAGAAGCAAAAAAAGTACTCGATAAAGTGTGTGAAGTGTACGGACATACTTTTTCATATAAAGAGGTTTTATTAGGAGGAGCATCCATTGATGCTCATGGTGTACCGCTTACAGAAGAAGCAATTGCCGATGCAAAGGCTTCGGATGCAGTTTTGATGGGTTCTATCGGAGGAGATGCAAAAACTTCCCCATGGTACAAATTAGAGCCATCCAAACGTCCGGAGGCAGGTCTTTTAGCAATCAGAAAAGCCCTGAATTTATTTGCAAACTTAAGACCGGCTTATCTGTACAATGAATTGAAGGGAGCCTGTCCGTTAAAAGAAGAAGTAATCGGTGATGGATTTGATATGATTATCGTTCGTGAACTGACAGGCGGTCTGTATTTTGGAGACAGAAAGACTTATGAAGAAAATGGTGTACAGACAGCAGTGGATACCCTTTCTTATAATGAAAATGAAATCCGCAGAATTGCAGTCAAGGCATTTGATATTGCAATGAAGAGAAAGAAAAAAGTGACAAGTGTGGATAAAGCAAATGTGCTGGATTCTTCCAGACTCTGGAGAAAAGTAGTAGAAGAAGTGGCAAAAGATTATCCGGAAGTCACATTGGAGCATATGCTGGTTGATAACTGCGCAATGCAGTTAGTACATAATCCAGCTCAGTTTGATGTGATTTTGACAGAAAACATGTTTGGAGATATCTTATCTGATGAAGCAAGTATGGTAACAGGTTCTATCGGTATGCTTTCTTCTGCAAGTTTAAATGAAACCAAATTCGGTTTATATGAACCAAGCCACGGTTCTGCACCGGATATTGCGGGAAAAGGAATTGCAAATCCGTTGGCTACCATTTTATCCGCAGCAATGATGCTTCGTTTCTCTCTGGACTTAGACAAAGAAGCCGATGCAATTGAATCCGCTGTTCAGAGCGTTTTAACAGAAGGATACCGTACCGTAGATATCATGCAGGATGGAATGAAACAGGTAGGGACGGCAGAGATGGGCGATTTAATTGCAGGACATATCGCATAAAAGTATCGTATCAAGAAAGGATGTTAAGAAAATGAAAAGTGATGCAGTAAGAACTGGCATGCAGCAGGCACCTCATCGTTCCCTGTTTAATGCTCTTGGAATGACAAAAGAAGAGATGTCAAAACCGTTAGTAGGTATTGTAAGCTCTTATAATGAAATTGTACCAGGTCATATGAATCTGGATAAAATTGTAAACGCAGTAAAACTTGGAGTTGCCATGGCAGGCGGTACTCCGGTTGTATTTCCGGCAATTGCAGTCTGTGATGGAATTGCAATGGGACATATCGGTATGAAATACTCTCTTGTAACAAGAGATTTGATTGCAGATTCTACAGAAGCGATGGCTCTGGCTCATCAGTTTGATGCCCTTGTTATGGTGCCAAACTGTGATAAAAACGTACCGGGTCTTTTAATGGCAGCAGCAAGAATCAATGTACCGACTGTTTTTGTAAGTGGCGGTCCAATGTTAGCTGGTCATGTAAAAGGACAAAAAAGAAGTCTTTCTTCCATGTTCGAGGCAGTTGGTTCTTACAGCGCAGGTACAATGACTGCAGAAGATGTAGAAGAATTTGAAAATAAAGTATGCCCGACCTGTGGTTCCTGTTCTGGCATGTATACTGCAAACAGTATGAACTGCCTGACAGAAGTATTGGGTATGGGATTAAAAGGAAACGGAACGATTCCGGCTGTTTATTCTGAAAGAATTAAACTTGCAAAACATGCAGGTATGCAGGTAATGGAAATGTACCGCAGAAATATCCGCCCACGTGATATTATGACAAAAGATGCAATCATGAATGCGTTAACAGTTGATATGGCGCTTGGATGTTCTACGAACAGTATGTTGCATCTTCCGGCAATTGCACACGAAATCGGATTTGATTTTGATATTACATTTGCAAATGGTGTCAGTGCAAAAACACCAAACCTTTGTCATTTGGCACCGGCAGGTTCTACTTATATGGAAGACTTAAACGAAGCAGGCGGTGTTTACGCTGTTATGAACGAGCTGGCTAAGAAAGATTTATTAAATCTGGATTGTATGACAGTAACCGGAAAGACAGTAGGAGAAAATATCAAAAACTGTGTTAACTTAAATCCGGAAGTCATCCGTCCAATCGACAATCCATACAGCCAGACAGGTGGACTTGCTGTTCTGACAGGAAACCTTGCTCCGGATGGTGGTGTGGTAAAACGTTCTGCAGTTTGTGAAGAAATGATGGTTCATGAAGGACCGGCAAGAGTATTTGACTGTGAAGAAGATGCTATCGCAGCAATTAAAGGCGGAAAGATTGTAGCAGGAGATGTTGTAGTTATCCGTTATGAAGGACCAAAAGGCGGTCCGGGTATGAGAGAAATGTTAAATCCAACTTCTGCAATTGCAGGTATGGGTCTTGGTTCAAGCGTTGCTTTAATTACAGATGGACGTTTCTCAGGTGCCTCAAGGGGTGCATCCATTGGGCATATTTCTCCGGAAGCAGCAGTAGGCGGACCAATTGCACTGGTAGAAGAAGGGGATTTAATCCGTATCAATATTCCGGAAACAAAACTGGAATTAGTGGTATCAGATGAAGAGCTGGAGAGAAGAAGAGCAAACTGGCAGCCGAGAGAGCCAAAAGTAACAACTGGATATCTGGCTCGTTATGCTTCTATGGTTACAAGCGGAAACCGTGGTGCAGTTTTGGAAATAAAGAAATAAAAAAACGTTGGGAGGGCTTCGAGATGCAGTTGACAGGATCAGAGATTGTAATCGAATGTTTAAAAGAGCAGGGTGTGGATACCGTATTTGGATATCCAGGCGGAACCATTTTAAATATTTATGATGAATTGTATAAACACAGTGATGAAATCCATCATATTTTAACATCCCATGAGCAGGGTGCTGCGCATGCAGCGGATGGATATGCACGTTCAACCGGAAAAGTAGGCGTCTGTTTTGCAACCAGTGGACCAGGAGCAACCAATCTGGTAACCGGTATTGCAACCGCATTTATGGATTCTGTTCCGGTTGTTGCAGTAACTTGTAATGTAGGTGTTCCGCTTCTTGGAAAAGACAGTTTCCAGGAAGTAGATATTGCAGGTGTGGTAATGCCGATTACAAAACACAGCTTTATCGTAAAAGATGTTACAAAACTTGCAAAAACACTCAGACGTGCGTTTGCGATTGCAAAAAGTGGCAGACCAGGACCGGTCCTAGTCGACATTACAAAAGATGTAACAGCTGCAAAGACTGAATACACAAAGGTTGAGCCAAAAGAAATCAAACCGTTTGTCTCTGAAATTAAAGAAGAAGATTTAGAAAAAGCGGTTGAGATGATTCAGGAAGCAAAACGTCCGTTTATCTTTGTAGGTGGAGGGGCGGTTGCTGCCGATGCATGGAAAGAAGTTCGTGAACTGGCACATAAGATTCAGGCACCGGTTACAGATTCTTTAATGGGAAAAGGTGTCTTTGACGGCGAAGATGAACTTTATACTGGTATGCTGGGTATGCATGGAACAAAGGCATCCAATCTTGGTGTGACCAAATGTGATTTATTGATTACGATTGGTGCAAGATTCAGCGACCGTGTAACCGGAAATACAAGAAACTTTGCAAGAAACGCAAAGGTACTTCAGATTGATGTAGATGCAACCGAAATCAATAAAAATATTTTAGTAGACTGTAGTGTTTTAGGAGACGCAAAAGTAATTCTTCAGAAATTAAATGAAAAAATATCTGAAAAAGAGCATAAAGAATGGATAGAAACCATAGAAGAATTAAAAGAAAAATATCCGCTTCGCTATAATCAGGAAGGTCTGACCGGCCCGGCAGTCATTGAAGAATTATATCGTCAGACGAAGGGAGACGCTATTATTGTAACAGAAGTTGGTCAGCATCAGATGTGGGCTGCACAGTATTATAAATATAAAATGCCGAGAAGATTTTTATCTTCCGGTGGACTTGGAACAATGGGATATGGACTTGGAGCAGCAATCGGTGCAAAAACTGCAAATCCGGATAAAGTTGTCATCAATGTAGCCGGAGACGGATGTTTCCGAATGAATATGAATGAAATTGCAACTGCGACAAGAAACAATATGCCGTTAATTCAGGTTGTCATCAATAACCATGTATTAGGAATGGTACGTCAGTGGCAGACTTTATTCTATGATCACAGATACTCAAATACAGTATTAAATGACAAAGTAGATTTTGTAAAACTGGCAGAAGCGATGGGAGCGGTAGGAATCCGTGTCACAAAAAAAGAAGAACTTGCCGATGCAATTAAAAAGGCAATTGAATTAAATACAACAGTTGTATTAGACTGCATTATTGATTCTGATGATAAAGTATTCCCAATGGTACCGGCCGGTGCAAATATTGAGGATGCATTTGATGAGGATGATTTAAGAGCAAAGAAAAAATAAAAAATAGCTGTTTTAGTCGAAAAAGAGTTTGGCTGGACAGATGGATGTCTTTGTAATAAAGACAAATGTTTATATTGACAAAAATATGTCAAAGATGTAGAATACTCTTTATACAAATAAAGAGTATTCTATTATTCTATACGGGAGGAACAAAGAAGTGAGCAGAGTGTATAATTTTTCGGCAGGACCAGCAGTTTTACCGGAAGAAGTGTTAAAAGAAGCAGCAGAAGAAATGTTAGACTACAATGGAAGCGGCATGTCCGTAATGGAGATGAGTCACCGTTCAAAAGTATTTGATGAAATTATTCAGACTGCAGAAGCGGATTTAAGAGACCTCTTAAAGATTCCGGATAATTATAAAGTACTGTTTTTACAGGGCGGTGCAAGTCAGCAGTTTGCTATGATTCCAATGAATCTGATGAAAAACAGAGTTGCAGACTATATTGTGACCGGACAGTGGGCAAAAAAAGCATGGCAGGAAGCCCAGAAATATGGAACAGCAAATAAGATTGCATCTTCAGAAGATAAAACATTTTCTTACATACCAGACTGTTCAGATCTTCCGATAAGTCCGGATGCAGACTATGTATATATCTGCGAAAATAACACAATTTATGGAACAAAATATAAAACATTACCAAATACAAAAGGAAAAATCCTTGTATCAGATGTGTCCTCCTGTTTCCTTTCTGAGCCTATGGATATAGAAAAATATGGTATTGTTTATGGTGGTGTTCAGAAAAACGTCGGACCGGCAGGTCTTGTGATTGCAATTATCCGTGAGGATTTGATTACAGAAGATGTACTTCCGGGAACTCCAACCATGTTGACTTATAAGACACATGCAGATGCAAATTCCTTATACAATACACCAAACTGCTATGGCATTTACATTTGCGGAAAAGTATTTAAATGGCTGAAAAAACAGGGCGGTCTTGAAGCAATGAAAGAACGTAATGAAAAGAAAGCAAAAGTGTTATATGATTATCTGGACAGCAGTAAATTATTTAAAGGAACAGTTGAGCCGGCTTCCCGTTCTTTAATGAATGTACCGTTTGTAACAGGAGATAAAGAACTTGATGCAAAATTTGTAAAAGAAGCAGAAGCAGCAGGACTTGTAAATTTAAAAGGTCATCGTACGGTTGGCGGTATGCGTGCAAGTATTTATAATGCAATGCCAATTGAGGGTGTGGAAGCACTGGTTGAATTTATGAAAAAATTTGAGAAGGAGAACGCATAGACATGTATAAATATCATTGCTTGAATCCAATTTCAAACGTAGGACTGGAATATTTTCCGGGAAAATATGAAAACAGTGAGTCTCTTGAAGGCAGCGATGTGGTGCTGGTAAGAAGTGCAAATATGCATGATATGCAGCTTCCGAAAAATGTCGTTGCAGTTGCAAGAGCCGGTGCCGGAGTTAACAATATTCCGTTAGAAGACTATGCAAAAGAAGGCGTTGTCGTATTTAATACTCCTGGTGCGAATGCAAATGGTGTAAAAGAGATGGTAATTGCAGGTATGTTACTTGCATCCAGAGATATCGTAGGTGGAATTGAATGGTTGGAAAAACAGGAAGCAACCGACGATATCGCAAAACTTGCAGAAAAGAAAAAGAAACAGTTTGCAGGCTGTGAAATCAGTGGAAAGAAACTTGGAATTATCGGTCTTGGAGCAATCGGTGTTAAAGTTGCAAATGCTGCGGTGCATCTCGGAATGGATGTTTACGGATATGACCCATTTATTTCTGTTGATGCGGCATGGAATCTTTCAAGAAGTATTCATCACATCAATGATTTAAATGTGATTTATAAAGAATGTGACTATATTACCATTCATGTACCGCTTCTGGATTCAACTAAGAAGATGATTGGTGCAGATGAAATCGCACAGATGAAAGATGGTGTGGTATTGTTAAACTTTGCAAGAGACTTGCTGGTAGATGAAGAAGCACTTGCAGAAGCATTAAAAGCAGGAAAAGTAAAGAAATATGTAACCGACTTTGCAAACCCATTAGTGGCAAGCACACCAAATACTTTAGTAACACCGCATCTTGGAGCTTCTACAGAAGAATCCGAGGATAACTGTGCAGTGATGGCTGTCAAAGAATTAATGGACTTTGTAGAAAATGGAAATATTAAACATTCTGTAAACTATCCGGATTGCAGTGCAGGAACTTGTGTGGATGTTGGAAGAGTGACGATTAATCATAAAAACATTCCAAATATGATTAGTCAGTTTACAAAAGCATTAGGTGATGCAGGAGTCAATATTTCAAATATGACAAATAAGAGTAAAGGTGATTTTGCCTATACCATGATTGATGTATCCACTCCGATTTCTTCAGAAGTGACAAAGACATTAAAAAATATTCAGGGTGTTTATCGTGTTAGAGTGATTAAATAAAAGATAATTAAGAAAGGCAGGGCTGGCAGTTTTTTTCTGCATGGCTCTGTCTTTTTTACTTTATCCAAATTTAAGGAGAGAGGAAAAATGTCAGATATCAGACCGTTTTGTGCAGTGCGTCCAAACGAAACATTTGCATCTAAAATTGCAGCACTGCCTTATGATGTATACACAAGAAAAGAAGCGAAAAAAGAAGTAGAAAAAAATTCATTGTCTTTTTTAAAGATTGACCGTCCGGAAACGATGTTTCCTGATGAGATGGATATGTATGCACCAAAAGTCTATCAAAAGGCTCGTAAGGTGTTGGAAGAGATGATAGAAAAAGGAGAATTCATTCAAGATGAAACGCCTTGTTATTATCTCTATGAGCTGACCAGAAATGGTCACAGACAGACCGGAATCGTAGCCTGTGCTTCAATTGATGACTATTTCAATGGAACAATAAAAAAACATGAAAATACAAGAGAAGAAAAAGAACAGGATCGAATCCGCCATGTGGATACACTGGATACCCAGACAGGACCAATTTTTCTTGCCTATCGTTTTGATGCTGTTTTAAAAGAAATTATCGAGGAAACAAAGAGAAAAACACCGGTTTATAATTTCATTTCAGAAGACAAAATTACACACAGGGTATGGGTGATTGATGAATCAGAAATGATTGAAAGAATACAACAATGTTTTGTAAAGATAAATAAAATTTATATTGCAGATGGACATCACAGGGCGGCCTCTGCAATCAAAGTTGGGTGTAAAAGAAGGAAAGAACATCCAGATTATACAGGAGAGGAAGAATTTAATTATTTTCTATGTGCCTTATTTGCGGAGGAAGAACTGGAAATTTTAGATTATAACCGTGTGATAAAAGATTTAAATGGGCTTGGCAAAACAGAATTTTTAGAGAAAATCAAAGAAAATTTTGAGGTGGAAGAAGCAGAGGAAAGTCCTTATGCTCCAAAACAGAAAAAAGAATTTGGTATGTATCTTGGAAAGAAATGGTATAAGCTTCAAATTAAAAAAGAGCAGATTTCAGATGATGTAGTCGGAAACCTTGATGTTTCTATTTTACAAGATAAATTGTTAAAACCGATTCTTGGAATTAAAGAACCAGGAAAAGATAAACGAATTATCTTTGTTGGAGGAATTCGCGGATTAAAAGAGTTGGAGAATTGTGTAGAAAATGGTTTTCAGGTGGCATTTTCAATGTATCCGACTTCAATGCAGGAACTTTTTTCTGTTGCCGATGCAGGCAGATTGATGCCGCCAAAGTCAACCTGGTTTGAGCCAAAATTAAGAAGTGGTTTATTCCTTCATAAAATTGGGTAACGGTTAGTCAGAATTGAAAAAATATTCCGCTGTAAGTTTGTTTTTGTAATTTGTAGTGTTAGTTTACAATTTCACACTTTAATGTTAAAATAAACAAAAAGGAGAGTGTGTTATGTCTGATAAATTATATGAATACATGGATTGGCCTGAGATAGAGGCAGTTGTTTATTCTGAGGAGAGCGAGCCACGTAAGATTTTAGGTCCTCGCGTGACAGAAGATGGAATTTTAATACAGAGTTTTTTGCCAAATGCGGTAAAAGCAAATATTATTGTAACAAAAACAAAAGAAACGTATGAAATGGTTAGGGAAGATGAAGCTGGTTATTTTGCAGTTTTAATTCCGGAAAAAGAGATTCCAAAATATAAAATCGAAATAGAAGATGAAGAGGGAAAAAAGAGCAGTTTTTATGACCCTTATGCATTTCCAAAACAGATTTCAGTCAATGAAGAACAGCAGTTTTGTGCCGGAATCAGTTATGAAATTTATAACAAATTAGGGGCACATGTAATGACAATAAATGGAATCAAAGGTGTTTACTTTGCAGTATGGGCGCCAAATGCCATGCGTGTGTCTGTCGTGGGAGATTTCAACCACTGGGATGGGAGAGCTCATCAGATGAACCGTCTTGCAGTGTCCGGCATTTTTGAATTATTTATTCCGGGAGTAAAGCCAGGTGCATTATATAAATACGAAGTAAAGGCCAAAGGTTCTCTGGTTTATTTAAAAGCGGATCCTTATGCAAACGAAGCAGAATTAAGACCAAAAAATGCGTCTATAGTGGCAGATTTAAAGAGCTATAAATGGGAAGATGAAAGCTGGATGAAGAATCGAAAAGACGTCAATAATGAAGAAAAACCGATTCTCGTCTATGAAATGCATTTAGGCTCTTGGAGAAAACCGGAGGATCGGCTGTTTTATACTTACCGTGAACTTGCACCACAGGTTGCCGAGTATGTAAAAGAGATGGGATATACTCACGTGGAACTGATGCCGGTGATGGAACATCCGTTTGATGGTTCCTGGGGTTATCAGGTGACCGGATATTATGCACCGACCAGCCGTTATGGAACAAGTGAAGATTTTATGTATTTTGTGGATTATCTTCATAAACAGGGAATTGGTGTGATTTTAGACTGGGTGCCGGCACATTTTCCAAAAGATAATTTTGGACTGTCTAATTTTGATGGAACTTGTCTGTATGAGCATGCGGATCCGAGACAGGGCGTGCATCCACACTGGGGAACTTTGATTTTTAATTATGGACGTCCGCAGGTTTCCAATTTTCTGATTGCAAATGCAATGTTCTGGGCGGATAAATATCATGTAGATGGAATTCGTATGGATGCAGTTGCTTCTATGTTATATCTGGATTACGGAAAAAATGACGGAGAATGGATTCCAAATATTTACGGTGGAAATGAAAATCTGGAAGCAATTGAATTTTTAAAACATTTAAATTCCATGTTTAAGAAAAAATATCCGGATGCATTGTTAATCGCAGAAGAATCCACAGCATGGCCGAAAATTACAGGTGCACTCAATGATGAAGGACTTGGATTTGACTATAAATGGAACATGGGCTGGATGAATGATTTTATCGATTATATGAAAAAAGACCCGCTGTTTCGAGGTGGTGCACATGATGAATTGACATTCAGTATGGTATATGCTTATAGCGAAAAATTTATGCTGTGTTTGTCTCATGACGAGGTTGTACATGGAAAGGCTTCTCTTTTGATGAAAATGCCAGGAACAATGGAAGAAAAATTTGCAAATTTAAGAGCTGCTTATGGATTTATGACCGTACATCCTGGAAAGAAATTACTGTTTATGGGACAGGAATTTGCACAAGAAAGAGAATGGTCGGAAGAAAGAGGTCTTGACTGGGAACTGTTAGAGACACCGGAACATGCACAGTTTCAGGAATATGTAAAGGCATTGTGGAAATTTTACAGAGAGGCTCCTGCACTTTATGAACTGGATGATGATCCGGATGGTTTTGAATGGATTAATCATATGGAATCTGAAAAAAATATGCTGACTTTAATCCGAAAATCAAAGAAAAAAGAAGAGACCTTGGTAATTGTCTGCAACTTCTCAGCACTGAAATATGAAAAATATCAAATGGGTGTTCCTTATGCCGGCAAATACAAAGAAGTATTTAACAGTGATGGAAAACAATTTGGTGGTACAGGAGCAGGAAATCCAAGATTAAAATCATCGAAAAAAACAGAAGCGGATGAACGTAAAAATTCGCTTACAATTACGGTTGCACCACTTGCAATTCAGATTTTTGCGTTTAAGGAAGCGGAAGAAGAGAAAAAAGCACCGAAGAAAACAGTTCGGAAAGCACTTGAAAAGAAAATAGAAAAAGAACGGGAAAAAGAATTAAAACAGCAGGAAATTAAACTTCCAAAAGAAGAAGTAAAATCAATGCCGGAAAAATCGAAAGTAAAGCCGGAACCGAAAAAGCTTGAGGCAAAACCAGAGCCACAAAAACTGGAAGCAAAGCCGGAACCGGAAAAACTTGAGGCAAAACCGGAACCGGAAAAACTTGAGGCAAAACCAGAGCCACAAAAACTGGAAGCAAAACCGAAACCGAAAAAACTGGAGAGAAAACCAAAAAAGAGGGGAAGAACAGGAAGGAAAAAATAAGGAAATAACGTATGAAATTGGATTTATATTTAGCCCAGACAACAGAGTTACAAAAAATAGCGAGCCGTCTGTTAGAGGGACTTCCTACCATTGAAAAATGGGTCTTTCGGGTTTTACTTTCCGTGATTGCATATTTTGTGGTCGGAAAGTTAATTAAGAAAGGCTGTAATTTCCTGAAGACGGCATTACAAACAGCAGGAGTGGAAGTTGGGGCAACCCAGTTTATCTCTTCATTTGCAAAAGCTGCAATGTATGTGGTACTTTTGATGATAATTGGAGTACAGCTTGGAATTAAGGAATCATCGCTTGTTGCAGTATTGGCATCTGCCGGTGCAGCTCTGGTACTGGCACTGCAGGGAGGTCTTTCCAACCTTGCAGGAGGGGTAATCATTCTTGTACTTCAGCCGTTTACCGTTGGAGATTATATTATTGAAAGTACAAATAAACAAGAAGGAACGGTTGTGAAAATCGATTTGTTTTATACTACTTTGACCAGTGTGGATAATAAAAGAATTATTGTTCCAAATGGTACTCTGACAGGTGCAAGCATTGTAAATGTAACTGCACAGGACAGACGAAATCTTGAGATTAAGATTATGATTTCCTATCAGGCGGATTTAATTAAGGCGAAATCTATTTTAGATAGGCTTTTAAGAGAAGATCCGACTACGATGTCAGATAAAGAAATGAAAGTATTTGTCGATGAACTGGCGGATGACGGTGTGATTATCGGATTTCGTGTATGGGTAAAAACAGAAGATTACTGGCCGACAAAATGGCGTTTAAATGAGGCAATCAAACTTGCATTTGATGAAGAAAAAATAGAAATTCCATACCCACAGTTAGATGTGCATATTAAGTAACAGGACACAAATCTGTATCTATTTTGCTATGCAGTGTTGATAGAAAATGAATACGCTGTCATGAAAAGTCTGCTGAACATAAGCGAACAAAACGTGCAGAAAGGAGCAGTCTTATGAGGAAATTTAGATTACTGCCGGTAATTGCGGTAAGTACAGTCTTGATGATGGGAATCACAGGCTGTGAAAGTACCACACAACAACCAGCAAAAGAAGAGACAAAAAAAGAAGAAACGAAAGAGGAAGAGACGAAACAGCCTGAAACATCCAAAGAAACGGATTCAGAATCAACAGAAACAAAAGATACAACAGAAGAAAAAGACGGAAAAGATTCTGAAGCAGAGAAAAAAGAAGATATTACAAAAGAAACAGAATCAGAAAAATCGCAGGAAGAACAGTTGACCTTATATTTGCCAAATGAAAATGCGGATGGCTGGAATGTTACAAAAAACCAGATAGAGCAGGTTACACCAGATATCATCATTGGACAGCTTGTAGGGGCAGGTGCAATTCCGGACAGCGTGACAGTAGTAAGTTTTGGAGAAGACCAGGGAGAAAACGGTCTGATTTTGAAGCTGGATTTATCTTCTAATTTCGCAGAAGGACTTCTTAATATGGGAACGGCCGGCGAATATCTTACAATGGGATCTGTGGTAAATAGTTTTCTTGATACTTATCAGGCAGATGGAATTGAGATAACAGCTGGTGGAAATGTGATTGAAACAGGTCATACGTCATTTGAAGGTGTGTTAAATCATTTCGATTCGAATGAAAGTCAATAATGCATAAGTTAAGATAGAGAGAGAACTGTTTTGAAATTTAAAATGATTTTTGGGGACATGGTATTTTGAATGCCATGTCCCCTTTGTTTATAGACAATTTATAATTTTTAATTGACAATACATATTATTTTGGAAATTTTCGTGGTATCATTAAACACAAGAAGAGATGAAGAGGATATGGAGTTGATCAGAGAATGAAAACACAGGTGTTGTATATGAGCAGAACTGGAAATACCGAAAAGATTGCACAGGCGATTTTTTCAGCAATTCCAGGAAAAAACAAAGATATTGCAAGGTTTGCAGGACAAACCGATTATGATATGGGAGATATTTATTTTATTGGATTTTGGACAGACAGAGGAAGTGCAAGTGTAGAAGTTTTGGATTACCTTGGTTCTTTACAGGGAAAAAAAATTGCCCTTTTTGGAACTTGTGGAATGGGAGAAAGCATTGAATATTATAGAAAAATAGAAGAACGTATCAAAGTATTTATTGAAGATGGAAATCAGTATATGGGGTGTTTTTTATGTCAGGGAAAGATGCCGATGCAGGTGCGTGAGAAATACCTGAAAATGAGGCGTCCTGGAAATGAGGGACAGATTCAGAAAATGCTGCAGAATTTTGATAAGGCGCTGCTTCATCCCGACTGGAAGGATATGGAAAATGCCCAGAGATTTGTGCATAGAATATACAGTAGATTATAGAACAGGATGTGAGAAGAAATGAAAGAAAAAATTGGAAGATTTATGGCGGGAAGATATGGAAATGACAAATTAAATCAGTTTATGATGGCAGTATTTTTAGGATGCGCAGTATTAAATCTGTTTGTTCGGAATGCTTATGTTTCGACGGTTTTAAATTCATGGGAATGTTTATTGATTTTGCTGGTTTATATTCGGATGTTTTCCAGAAATATTTCAAAACGTTATGCAGAAAATCAGAAATATCTGGCATTGGAAAACCGTCTGCGTCGTTTTTGGGGACAGAAAAGATATCTGATACAGCAGAGAAAGGAATATCATATTTATAAATGTCCAGGTTGTAAACAGAAAATCAGAATCCCGAGGGGAAAAGGTAAAATCAGTATCCGCTGTCCGAAATGTGGAGAAGAATTTATCAAAAATAGTTAAAAAATAACTTGATTTTTTGTAGAAAATCTAGTACAATCATCTTTGCAGTGATAAGCTGAAATAGCTCAGTTGGTAGAGCACTTCACTCGTAATGAAGGGGTCGTGGGTTCGAGTCCCATTTTCAGCTTTTCCAAATTCAAGCTATCTGTCAAACTGGCAGGTAGCTTTTTTAATTTATTCCTTGTTCTTTTCCTGAATAAAACTTAAGGGAACTGGAAAGAGTATTTGTATGTTCTTGGGTAAAGGAGAAGAAGATTGAAAATAAGAATTATAATAATTGCAGTGATAATCTGCTTCAGTATATCTGGGTGTGGAGCAAAAGACACAGCGCAGGGCAGAGAACTGGTAAAAATCAGAACAATAGAGAAAGGGGACAAAATACAGGATGGAAAATTATGCCTTTTCTCCCTGGAAAGAGGGGAGAACACAGGAAGAGAAACAATATCTGCTGCAGGCAGAGGAACTAGAGATTGAAGATGGAGTTGAAGCGATTGGAAATTATACATTTTATGGATGTAGAAATCTAAAAAGCTTAAAGTTTACCGATTCTTTGAAACAGATTGGTGGTGGTTCATTTACGGGGTGTTCAGCACTTAGAAAACTTTATGTAAAAATGAATAAAAACATGCCAAGCTGTATCAAAGATGTTGTTGCAGAAACCTTTCATGAAGTCTATGTGACAATTGAATTTCGGGAAACAGGAGAGTTTGCAAAATTAATCTTTCCGGAGTATTATGAAGAAGGTGTGGAAAATACACCGGCGAGAATTTTAGAGACACACTTTCATGGCTGCGGGTATCGTTATCGCCAGTGCTTTACAGATAAGAAAGTAGACTATCATCAATATGATTCCCTTTTTAAAGTAGCGAAGGTCTATGAAAAACAGGATATTTTAATTCCGATGGCGCTGGGAAGGCTGATGCATCCTTATGAGCTGGCGGAAGAACACGAAGCAGATTATCGGCAGTACATAACAGAAAAGCTGGAAGAGACCGGAATCTATTATTTAAAACGGGAAAACTGGCATGAGGGACTGGCTTATCTGATACAAAAGGGAGTCTCAAAAAGCGAAGAAGCGGAGCAGTTGATTACCCTTGCATCAAAAGCCGAGCATACAGAAGCAGTCAGCTTTTTGATGGAAGCAAAAAAGAAACGTTTTGGAAGAGTGAAAAAAACATTTGAATTTTAAAAGAAGAGTGATGGAACAGACATGGCAGAAAAAATAGAAAAGAGAATCGAAGAGGTATGTGAGCGCATGCTTTTTTCAGCGAGAAGTGAATTATATCTGCATCTGCGTTTTCTTGACGTAGCTTTATCGATGTTTTCTTATGCATTAGAACCGAATTTGGAGACAATCGGAAGTGACGGAAGAATCATTTATTATAATCCTGCCTATTTAGGTGGGATTTACCGACAGGGAAGAGTGATGGTAAATCGTGCTTATTTACATATTGTGTTTCACTGTATTTTTGCGCATCCATGGAAAGATACCAGAATTCATAAAAAAAGGGCAGGTTATGAGCTTGGAATCAAAAGAGAATCCGGACAGGAAGATTTAACCGATTTATTGTGGGACATTTCCTGCGATATTGCAGTGGAACGAATGATAGATGATCTGTATCTGCATTGTATCCGAAAACCGTTATCACCGTTTCGCAAAGAAACCTACGAGTGGCTGAAAAAAGAAAAGAGTGTATTAAATGCGGAAAGTATTTTTTCGGCACTGGTACATCGAAAGACGGATGAAGCTTTTGCAGGGCGGTTAAAACAGGAATTTGAAGTGGATGAGCATCGTATCTGGAGGGAGCGAAATCGCCAAAATCAGAGACAGAATCCAAAAGAGGATTGGGATGATATCCGTGAAAAAATGCAGACAGAGATGGAAAGCTTTGGGGATGAGAAAGATAACAGCGCAGGGCAGAGTATGCTTGAAAAAATCAAGGCAGAAAACAGAGAACGGCATGATTATCGGCAGTTTTTAAAAAAATTTGCGGTGTTAAAAGAAGAACAGCAGATTGATGCGGATGCATTTGATTATGGCTTTTATGCGTATGGATTATCCCTATATGGAAATATGCCGCTGATTGAACCACTTGAGACAAAAGAAGTCAAAAAAGTAGAAGAGTTTATTATTGCGATTGATACGTCGATGTCCTGCTCTGGAGAGCTGGTCAAGCGTTTTTTGGAGGAAACCTGGTCAATTTTAAGAGAAACGGACAGTTTCTTTCATACTGTAAATATTCATATCATTCAGTGTGATGAAGCAGTTCGAAGAGATGATAAAATTACTTCAAAAGAAGAATTAGAAGAATATATGAAGAACCTTGAAATAGAGGGAAAGGGCGGAACGGATTTTGTGCCGGTATTTACTTATGTACAGGAGCTGCTTCGAAGAAAAGAATTTTCCAATCTTCGAGGATTATTGTATTTTACAGATGGAAAAGGAAGGTTTCCAAAGAAAATGCCGCCTTATCAGACTGCATTTGTGCTGGTGCAAAAAGAGTTTGAAGAGGTTGAAGTACCTCCATGGGCAATTCGGATTTATCAGACAGAAGAAGATGGATATGGATTAGGAGAAAAAAAGGATGAACATTAAACGAGCCAAAAATGAGATTAAAGATGCAATTGAAGCTTATCTTTTAAAGGATGAATATGGAAATTATCTGATTCCGGAAATCCGGCAAAGACCGCTTCTTCTTATGGGACCTCCGGGAATCGGAAAAACACAGATTATGGAACAGATTGCAAGAGAGACAAAGATTAATCTGGTTTCTTATACGATTACGCATCATACCAGACAAAGTGCGGTCGGGCTTCCGTTTATCAAAGAAAAAGTGTATGATAACAAAGCGTATTCCGTTACAGAATATACGATGAGTGAGATTATTGCGTCTGTCTATGAACAGATAGAAAAGACAGGGATAAAAGAAGGAATCTTGTTTATTGATGAAATTAACTGTGTATCTGAGACGCTTGCACCGACGATGCTTCAGTTTTTACAGTGTAAGACCTTTGGAAATCAGGCGGTTCCAAAAGGCTGGGTGATTGTGGCGGCAGGAAATCCACCGGAATACAACAAATCGGTACGTGAATTTGATGTGGTTACATTAGATAGAATCCGAAGAATTGATGTAGAGGAAGACTTTCAGGTTTGGAAAGAATATGCTTATCAGGCAGGGATTCATCCGGCAATTCTGGCTTATCTTGAGATTCATAAACAGAATTTTTACCGGATGGAAACGAGTGTGGATGGACGTTTATTTGTGACAGCAAGGGGCTGGGAGGATTTATCTCAGTTTTTATATGCTTATGAACGTCTGGAAAAACGGGCAGACCGTGAAGTAATTGGACAATACCTGCAGTACTGGAAGATTGCAAAAGACTTTGCAAACTATCTGGAACTCTTTGAAAAATATAAAACAGACTATCAAATTGAAGCAGTGTTAGAAGGCAGATTTGAAAAATTTGCAATTGATAAATTAAAAATTGCTTCTTTTGATGAAAAACTCAGTGTAGTAGGATTATTAATCGGTCACCTTGGAAAAGAATTCTATACCTATTATGAGAATGATTTGTTTGTCACAGAACTGTTTGAACGGTTAAAAAAATTAAAACAGGAATTGGAAAATGATTCAGAGGAAACCGCAGGTGCAATTCTCGAAAACAGAATTACAAAAGAACAGGAACGGTTTGAGAAAAAAGAAGCTGCAAAGCAGTTAACCGTTCCACAAAGAACTGCATTGGTTCGGATGCTTTCATTTTTAAAATCTGCGCATAATGTGGTCAAAGAGAAAGAAGAAAAAGGAACACCAAAAGGAGAAGTCTTTGAAGTATTAGCAGGATTGTTTAAAAAAGAGACAGAAAAGCGGGAAGAACAGATAGAAAAAACATCCCAAAAATTGCAGTATGCATTTGATTTTCTGGAATTAGTCTTTGGAGAAGGACAGGAATTGGTTCTTTTTGTGACGGAATTAAATACCAATCCGTACAGTGTTTCCTTTATCAGTGAAAATGGTTGTGACAGTTATTATAAGTACAATAAAAAATTATTGTTTGAGGAAGAACAGGGCGAGATTTTAAAAGAACTGAATCAGATAGAAGAAGAGATGTAAAAACGACTCCTGCATACATAAAAGAAATGTAAATGTATGCAGGAGTTTTTTGGGGTATTATTCGATGCCGACTTCTTTATGAATTTCTTCAATTGCAAGTTTAAATCCATTTTGTGCAGCTTTCATACGCCAGGTGTCCGCTAAATCAATGTCTTTTTCAACACCTTCTCCATAGCGATATAAGATAGAAAGATTGTACTGGGCAGCAGGGATATTTGCGTTTGCAGCTTTTTCAAAGAGCTGGAAAGCACGTTCCGGCATACATGGAACGGCCTGACCCATCAGGAAATAACTGCCCATACAGCACATTGCACGGTAGTCATTTTGTTCTGCTGCTTTTTTATACCAGTCAAATGCACGGCTGTAGTCAACAACGGTTCCGATTCCTTCTTCGTAACAGCGTGCCAGATTATATTGGGCATTTTTATCTCCGGTTTTAGCCGCTTTTTGAATATACTCCAGAGCTTTCTTTCCATTTTTTTCTACGCCTTTTCCCTGTGCGTAAAACATTCCAAGATGCATCAGTGCTTCCACATGATTTTTGGAAGCTGCTTTTTCATACCATTCAGCCGCCTGCTTAAAATCTACTTCTGTGTTAATTCCATTTTCATAGTAATAGCCAACAGCATACTGCAAATCTTTCTGGCCGTTTTCAGCAAGGATTTTTAATTCATCCAGTGTAAATTCTGAGTTTTTAAGGTTCATATTTTTTCTCCAATTTCCTAAGTATTTCTTCTCTCTATTTTAAAACAATAAGAAGTAGAAAGCAATGGAATTTCTGAAAGAAACGTATTATAATAAAGACAGGTTGGGGAAAATAAAAAAGTATTCAAAAGCTGGTTTAAAATGCAGGTTTGGAATACATAGGAAAAAGGAGAAGGACTATGGTTTATAACAATGTACGACACGAATGTAATCTTTACAATTTCTTTTTTGCACCAAGGGGAAATCGTAGAATGATGGAGCTTGGGCGAAAAATTGCGCAGATGTATTTAAATCCGTTTGATAAGATCATCGGAATTATAGGGGCAAAAGACTGCGGAAAAAGTATGCTGATTAAGGGAATGTTTCCGGGAATTCAGATTGTAGAAGGTGACGACGAATTTGATTTTCAGAATATGCCGCTAATGAATGCAGAAGATGTTGGATTTTATACACCAAGAACCTTTCATGTAGATGTAAGAGCCGCGTCAAAATTTATTCCGCTTGAAAAAATTGCACAGGCAATTTTAGATGTGACAAAACAGCAGAAAAGAGTCATTGTAGAATACTTTGAGATGTTGTATCCTGTATTAAACAGAAATGCAGATTTGATGATTGGAATTGGTGAGGAAGTCATTGTAACACGTCCGTCTTTGTTTGGACCACTGCCTCAAAATATTGCCGATATTGTATATAAATCTTTGATTTATCGTAAAATGGCACACAGCGCAGAGGATTTATATGGTTATGTAGTCCGCAACATGGAGCGTCCGGATTATGTTCGTTCCGATATTCGTCATGGTTTTGTGCTGGATTACGTAGAAAAACCGATTAACTTTGATTTGGAATATATTGAAGATAAGATAAAGAGTCTGATTGCAAAGGATTTACCGATTCGCTATTATGATGAGGAACATATCAAAATCGGAGACGAAATTCTTGCATGTACCGGTCCTCTGATGCATGTGGAAAGTACCGGACAAATTGAAAATTTCTCGATGGTAAAAAAATTCTTCCATGATGCAAGATTTGGATATTATATTGTAGCGGGTACGGTTGGACACAAAGAAGAAGAAAGTGACCGCCTTAATACAATTGATATTATGACGGCAGAATAAGAATCCCAAAAGGGCAGGCAAAAACAAAACGGACAGCAGAGTAAACAGAAAAGAGGATAAAATATGATGTTATTAGCGCAGACAGATTTTTATTATGCAAACAGAGGAATGGGCTGGGGATTTGATGGAACTTATGTGCTGATTATATTGGCTTTTTTAATTTCAGCACTGGTTTCTGCAAAGATGAATGCCACATTTTCAAAGTACAGTAAAGTGCGTTCTTACTGTGGAATGACAGGAGCACAGGCAGCACAGCGTATTTTAAGCAGTGCAGGAATTTATGATGTCAGAATTGAACACGTAAGCGGAAAATTAACAGACCATTACGACCCTTCAAATAAGGTGTTACGTCTGTCTGATGCAGTCTATGGAAATACTTCCATTGCGGCAATCGGGGTTGCAGCTCATGAGTGTGGTCATGCAGTACAGCACGCAAGAAATTATGTTCCGTTGTCTGTTCGTTCGGCAATTGTACCAGTTGCGAATTTTGGTTCACAGTTATCCTGGCCGTTATTTTTAGCTGGATTAATTTTTTCCTTTCGTCCACTTTTAATGATTGGAATCTTGCTGTTTTGTGCAGCACTTTTGTTTCAGATTGTGACACTGCCGGTTGAGTTTAATGCTTCTGCGCGTGCACTTCGGATGCTGGATGAGACTGGAATTATGGGCAGACAGGAAATTCGGGGAACAAAGAAAGTATTAAGAGCAGCAGCCATGACTTATGTGGCAGCAGTCATTGGCTCTTTATTACAGCTTTTAAGACTTTTGATTTTATCAGGAGCATTTCGCAAAAGAGATGATTAAAGAGAACAAGAGGAGAAGAATAGAATGTTTGAGAGAATCGATTATATCGTAAAGCAGATTGATGGAGATTATGCTTATTTAGAAAGATTAGAAAAGCCGGAAGGACAGGAAGATGAGTTAAAATGTGTTGCGCGCGCTCTGCTTCCGCCGGAAATTATGGAAGGCAGTCATCTGGCGTATGAAATGCTTCAGTATACAATGATTTAAGAAAATCCCTGTTTTGTATTGATTTAACCGCTTGACATTTACGAAACAGGGAAATTTTTCATGGATAAACGTTAAAAATATAACAAAAAACGCAAGCGAAATAGTCTGAAAAATTAGGTAAATCACAAAAGAAATAAATAAAGTTCTTGTATAAAAAGAAATACAAGACAAAAAAATGAATAAAAATAAGATTAGCCACACCTAACTATTGTGTAAAAAGTAGAAAAACGTTTAATTTTTAACAAACTATTGCTTTTTAAATTTAATCTTGATAGAATAAGTACGAATTAAGAAATCCATTTTGGATATCCTAATAAGAGATTAAGAGACTACGAAAAAATGCTCAATGATGCAGGAGGAAATGACGATGAAAATTTTATTTTATGATACAAAGAGTTATGATAAAGAATCTTTTGAAAAACAGCTTGCAAACTTTCCGGAAGTGGAAATTGATTTTATGAAAACCGACCTTGCTCCAAAGACTGCACCACTGGCAAAAGGATTTGATGCGGTTTGTGCATTTGTAAGCTCTGATATCGGTACAGAGACTGTAGAAAAACTGCATGAAGCAGGGGTAAAACTGATTTTGCTTCGTTGTGCTGGATTTAACAATGTAGATTTAGAAAAAGCAGAAGAGTATGGAATCAAAGTGATGCGTGTTCCGGGTTACTCTCCGGAAGCAGTTGCAGAACATGCGATGGCACTGGCACTTGGAGTAACAAGAAGACTGCATAAGGCTTATGTAAAAGTAAGAGAAAATGATTTTAGTTTAAGTGGTCTGATGGGATTTAATTTTTATCAGAAAACAGCAGGAATTGTGGGAACCGGAAAAATCGGTGCAGCTATGGCAAGAATATGCCGTGGGTTTGGTATGAATGTTATTGCTTATGATGTTTATAAAAATCCGGATCTTGATTTTGTAGAATATGTTTCTTTAGATGAGTTATTAGAGAGAAGTGATTTAATTTCCCTGCACTGCCCGCTGATGGATAACACATACCACTTGATTAATAAAGAAACCATTGCTAAAATGAAAGATGGAGTGGTACTTGTCAACACATCAAGAGGTGGTCTTGTCAAGACAGATGATTTAATTGAAGGAATCCGTGCAAGAAAATTCTTTGGTGTTGGTCTTGATGTATATGAAGAAGAGACAAAGAATGTGTTTGAGGACCGTTCCGATGAAATCCTGGAGCACTCCACAACCGCAAGACTGTTATCTTTCCCGAATGTAATGATTACTTCTCATCAGGGATTCTTTACAGAAGAAGCTCTTGCAGCAATCTCTGAGACAACACTTCAGAATGCGGTTGCTTTTGAAAAAGGAGAAAGCACAGGAAATGAAGTGGTAAAACAGGGGTAAGAATGAATCAGAAAAGAAATTATCAAAAAGAACTTGAAACTGTGATACAAAAAGAACAAAAAGAAGGCAGAACTCCGAAATTGTTACTGCATAGCTGCTGCGCTCCATGCAGCAGCTATGTGCTGGAGTATCTGTCTCCTTTTTTTGCAATTACGGATTTTTTTTATAATCCGAATATTTCGCCGAAAGAAGAGTATCAAAAAAGAGAAGAAGAACTAAAACGACTGATTGATGAGATGCCGATGAAAAATAAACCTGTATTTCTGGCAGGAGAGTATCATCCGGAAGAGTTTTATCAAATGGCAAAAGGATTAGAAGATGTGCCAGAGGGTGGGGAACGTTGTTTTTTATGTTACCGGATGCGCCTGGAAGAGGCGGCAAAGATGGCAGTTGAGAAAAACTGTGATTACTTTGCGACAACACTCACGATCAGTCCTTTAAAAAATGCGCAGAAATTAAATGAAATCGGAGAAGAATTAGAAAAGAAATATGGAGTTCGACACCTTCCGTCGGACTTTAAAAAGAAAAACGGTTATAAGCGTTCAATTGAACTGTCAAAAGAATACGATTTATATCGTCAGGATTTTTGTGGCTGTGTCTTTTCCAAAAGAGAGCGTGACAGACGGGAGCAGGAAAAATCGCTTGCACCTCAAAACAGATAATGATAAACTGGTATACAAAGCTTATAAAAAATAAAGAAATGAGGGACAAAAGAATGGCTCAATTATGGGGAGGACGTTTTACCAAAGAAACCGATAAACTGGTATATAATTTTAATGCGTCCTTAAGTTTTGATTCCAAGCTTTACAAACAGGATATTACAGGAAGCATGGCTCATGCATCTATGCTTGCAAAGCAGGGAATTATAGAAGAACAGGAAAAAGAAGAAATTTTAAAAGGCTTAAAAAGTATTTTAGAAGATATTGAAAATAAAAAACTGGAATTTACAGAAGAATATGAAGATATTCACAGCTTTGTGGAAGCAAATCTGATTGACCGTTGTGGAGATGTCGGAAAGAAACTGCATACCGGAAGAAGCCGTAATGACCAGGTAGCACTGGACATGAAAATGTATGTCAGAGATGAAATTGGAGAAATTGACCTTCTCTTAAAAGAACTGTTGACGTCTATTTATAAGATTATGTCTGAAAATGTACATACTTATATGCCTGGATTTACACATTTGCAGAAAGCACAGCCGGTTACGCTGGCACATCATTTTGGAGCATATTTTGAAATGTTCAAACGTGACAGAAGCCGTCTTGCAGATGCGAAAAAGAGATTAAATCTCTGCCCACTTGGAAGTGGTGCGCTTGCAGGAACAACTTATCCGCTTGACAGAGCCTATACAGCAGAAGTACTTGGTTTTGACGGTCCGACATTAAACAGTATGGATTCTGTGGCAGACAGAGATTATTTAATCGAAACTTTATCTGCGTTATCTACTGTTATGATGCACTTAAGCCGTTTCTGTGAAGAAATCATTATGTGGAATTCCAACGAATACCGTTTTGTGGAAATTGATGACGGATACAGCACAGGAAGCAGTATTATGCCACAGAAGAAAAATCCGGATATCGCCGAGTTAGTAAGAGGAAAGACCGGACGTGTTTATGGTGCGTTAATGTCCATTCTTACAACTATGAAGGGAATCCCACTGGCTTATAATAAAGATATGCAGGAAGATAAAGAATTTACCTTTGATGCAATTGATACTGTAAAAGGCTGTATTGCGCTGTTTAATGGGATGATTTCTACTATGGTGTTTAACAAAGACAATATGGAGAAGAGTGCCAAAAACGGATTTACCAATGCGACCGATGCGGCAGATTATCTGGTAAACAATGGTGTGCCGTTCAGAGATGCGCACGGAATCGTAGGTCGTCTGGTTCTGCATTGCATTGATAAAGGAATTTCTTTAGATGAAATGTCTTTAGAAGAGTATCAGGAAATCAGTCCGGTATTTAAAGAAGACATCTATGAAGCAATCAGTATGAAAAATTGTGTGGAAAAACGAAATACAATCGGAGCCCCGGGAGCAGAGGTAATGACAAAAGTATTGGCACTTCATAAAAAATATCTGGAAGAAAATTAAAAAACACTTGCTTTTTACTAAGTTTTGGTATAGTATTGTTTAGGAAATACAAATGTACGTGAAAGGAAAACACGATACATAAAAAATAGAGAATTGGATAAGCAAGGAGAATTTATAATGAGTGAAAAATTAAGAGTTGGTATTTTAGGTGCAACAGGTATGGTAGGACAGAGATTTATCTCTCTGTTAGAGAATCATCCATGGTTTGAAGTGGTAACATTAGCTGCAAGTGCAAGAAGTGCAGGAAAAACTTATGAAGAAGCAGTTGGCGGACGTTGGAAAATGGATACTCCAATGCCGGAAGCTGTAAAAAAATTAGTTGTTATGAATGTTGCAGAAGTAGAAAAAGTAGCTTCAACTGTTGACTTTGTATTTTCTGCTGTAGATATGAGCAAAGAAGAAATCAAAGCAATCGAAGAAGAATATGCAAAAACAGAAACACCGGTTGTTTCCAACAACAGTGCACACAGATGGACACCGGATGTTCCTATGGTAGTTCCGGAAATCAATCCACAGCACTTTGATGTTATTGAATTCCAGAAAAAACGTCTTGGAACAACAAGAGGTTTCGTAGCAGTAAAACCAAACTGCTCTATCCAGAGTTATGCACCGGTACTGACAGCATGGAAAGAATTTGAACCTTATGAAGTGGTTGCAACTACTTATCAGGCAATTTCCGGAGCAGGAAAAACATTTAAAGACTGGCCGGAAATGGTAGAAAACATCATTCCATACATCGGTGGAGAAGAAGAAAAGAGTGAACAGGAACCACTTCGTCTGTGGGGCGAAATCAAAGATGGTGTGATTGTAAAAGCATCTGAACCGGTTATCACAACACAGTGTATCCGTGTTCCGGTATTAAACGGACATACAGCAGCTGTATTTGTAAAATTCAGAAAGAAACCAACGAAAGAACAGCTGATTGAAAAATTAGTAAACTTCAAAGGTGTTCCACAGGAATTAGACCTTCCAAGTGCTCCAAAGCAGTTTATCCGTTACATGGAAGAGGATAATCGTCCACAGGTTACTTTAGATGTAAACTATGAAAACGGAATGGGCGTAAGCGTTGGACGTTTAAGAGAAGATACGGTTTATGATTATAAATTTGTTGGTCTTTCTCATAACACAGTACGTGGAGCAGCAGGTGGAGCTGTTCTGTGTGCAGAAACCTTAAAAGCAAAAGGATTTATCACAAAGAAATAATAAGAGATAAATAACGAGAGCAAAAAAATACATCAGGCCGGAGAACTCCCTCCGGTCTGATTGCGTGAAAGAGGAGTTTATGGGCAAATCATTATTTATAGCAGAAAAACCCAGTGTGGCACAAGAGTTTGCAAAGGCGCTGAAAGAACCAATGACAAGAAAAGATGGATATCTTGAGTCAGAACATGCCGTGGTTACCTGGTGTGTGGGACATCTTGTGACAATGAGTTATCCGGAAAAATATGATATCAAATACAAAAGATGGACGCTGGAAACCCTGCCATTTTTGCCAGAAGAATTTAAGTATGAAGTAATCCCTGCAGTAAAAAAACAGTTTGAGATTGTAAGCGGGCTTTTAAATCGAGAGGATGTTGAGACGATTTATGTCTGTACCGACTCTGGACGTGAAGGAGAATATATCTATCGTCTGGTTGCAATGATGGCAGGTGTAAAAGAGAAAACACAAAAGAGAGTCTGGATTGATTCTCAGACCGAAGAAGAGATTTTAAGAGGAATTTCTGAGGCGAAAGATATTTCAGAGTACGATAATTTATCGGAATCGGCATATCTGCGCGCAAAAGAAGATTATCTGATGGGAATTAATTTCTCCAGACTGTTATCCCTAAAATATGGAAATGCGGTGTCTTCTTATCTTGGAACACGGTATCAGGCAATATCGGTTGGACGAGTGATGACCTGTGTGTTGGGAATGGTTGTCAGAAGAGAACGGGAAATCCGTAGTTTTGTGAAGACACCATTTTATCGGGTTGTGGCTTCATTGGAGACAGAAGATGGAGTCGGAAAATTTGATGGAGAATGGCGTGCGGTAAAAGGCAGCCGGTATTTTGAATCTCCAAAACTTTATAAAGAAAATGGTTTCAAAGAGAAAAAAGATGCCGAAGAGCTGGTAGGGATTTTATCGACGGAATCACCTTGTCAGGCTGTGATTGAAAAAATTGAACGTAAAAAAGAAAATAAAAATCCGCCGTTTTTATTTAACCTTGCAGAACTTCAAAATGAGTGTTCCAGATTGTTTAAAATCAGTCCGGATGAAACGCTTAAAATCGTGCAGGAATTGTATGAGAAAAAACTGGTCACTTATCCGAGAACAGATGCCCGTGTGCTGTCTACAGCAGTTGCAAAAGAAATTTATAAAAATCTTCGAGGACTTCAAAGTTATACCAAGGCTGGAGAATTTGCAACAGAAATTTTAAATCAGGGCAGTTATAAAGGAATTGCAAAGACAAGATATGTCAATGACAAACAGATTACCGACCATTATGCAATTATACCGACCGGACAGGGAATGAATGCGCTAAGAAGTCTTTCTCTGGCTTCAGAAAACGTTTATGAAACGATTGTACGCAGATTTTTAAGTGTTTTCTATCCACCCGCAGTTTACCAAAAAGTCAGTCTGATATCCGTTACAAAAGAAGAACGGCTGTTTTCTTCATTTCGGATTCTGATAGAGGAAGGTTACTTGAAAGTAACACAAAATTCCTTTGCCAAAAAGAAGGCAGAAAAAGTGGAAACGGATGCAAAAGAAGGCGAGCAGATGGAAGATAAGACATTTTTAAGTGTTCTTCAGAGTCTGAAAAAAGGAAGCATTTTGCAGGTAAAAGGCTATCAGATTAAAGAGGGGGAAACATCTCCTCCGAAACGTTATACTTCCGGTTCGATGATACTGGCAATGGAAAACGCAGGTCAGTTAATTGAAGATGAAGAACTGCGTGCCCAGATAAAGGGAAGCGGAATTGGAACAAGTGCCACAAGAGCAGAGATTTTAAAGAAATTAATGATGATTTCTTATCTTTCTTTAAATAAAAAGACGCAGGTGATTACGCCGACTCAGCTTGGGGAAATGATTTTTGATGTCGTCAATGTCTCAATTCGACCGCTGTTAAATCCAGAGTTGACTGCAAGCTGGGAAAAAGGGCTGACGTTTGTGGCAGAGGGACAGATTACACCGGATGAATACATGCAGAAACTTGAACAATTTATTACAGTGAGAACCAATGCGGTACTTGGACTTAGAAATCAGTTCGCCCTCAGAAGATTTTTTGATGAGGCATCGGTTTATTATCAGTCAGGAAAAAAGAAAAGCCAGAAAAAGGAGAAAACAAATGGAACAGTTAAAAATCAGTGAATTGTATCAGGATTTAAATCAGACACTCGCAAAAGAATTATTAGAAAGCAAGACGTATCCATGGGAAGTACTGCCTCTGATTAGCGAATTTATTGTAAAACTTGGCAGTACTTTAAGTGAAGAAGAATATGAAAAACGTGGAGAAAATGTCTGGGTGGCAAAATCTGCAAAAGTAGCACCGACTGCATTTATCAATGGACCGGCAATTATCGGAAAAGAGGCAGAAGTTCGTCACTGCGCTTTTATCCGCGGAAATGCATTAGTGGGAGAGGGAGCAGTGGTTGGAAATTCTACAGAGTTAAAAAATGTAATTTTATTTAATAAGGTACAAGTTCCACATTATAATTATGTAGGAGATTCTATTTTAGGATATAAATCTCATATGGGCGCAGGTTCGATTACCTCTAATGTGAAATCTGACAAGAAGCTGGTTATTGTAAAAGCAAAAGATACGCAGATTGAAACCGGGCTGAAAAAGTTCGGTGCAATGCTTGGTGATGAAGTGGAAGTTGGCTGTGGCTCTGTCTTAAATCCAGGAACAGTAGTGGGAAGTCATTCTAACGTTTATCCACTTTCTTCTGTACGAGGTGTTGTTCCGGCAAACAGTATTTATAAAAACAAAAATGAAATAGTTGAAAAACAGTAAGATGTACTCTTGGAATTTTCCGAGGATGAATTAAAAACGAAAAGAGGGTTTTATGGAATGGAAATTTTCTAAAAAACAGCTGCTGCCTCCGGTTTTATCAGGGAGTACGTTAAAATGGATTGCGATTGTAACGATGCTGATTGACCATATTGGAGCCGTTTTATTTGAAAACGGATTTATCAAAGCCTATAATCAACAGCTTTCGGGTGCATTTTCTTATTCTGTCACTCATGCAGTCTGGTATGCAGACATTTGGATGAGACGAATTGGGAGAGTTGCATTTCCAATTTTTTGCTTTTTATTAGTAGAAGGTTTTTTCCATACATCGAATCGAAAAAAATATGCACTTCGTCTGGGAATCTTTGCACTTGTGTCAGAGGTTCCCTTTGATTTAGCGTTTCGCAGTTCGATTTTGGAGTTTACCTATCAAAATGTAATGGTGACGTTGTTCATCGGATTTTTGACAATTTGGGCGATGGAGGTACTGCGCCGGAAAAATCCGGCATGGATGGCTGTTGCAGCAGGACTTGGAGTGTTGACCGGATATCTGGCAAGGAGTGATTATGGCTGGAAGGGAATTATTTTAATTCTGATTTTTTATTTATTTTATTATCAGCCCGTGGAAAAAACGATTGCAGGCTGTCTGGCACTTTTATGGGAAGCACCCGCTTGTTTTGCCTTTTTGTCAATTAATTTATATAACCATCAAAGAGGGAGAGGACACTCTTTCAAATACTTTTTCTACTGGTTTTATCCGGTTCATATTTTGGTTTTAGTTGGAATCCGGTATGGGCTGTTTGGAATCTGATAAAGTCTAAGAGAAATCGGCAGGTATGTAAAAACTTCAATGGCTATGAGAAATCCAGAATATTTCCTTGTGTAGTATTGCTGAGACGTGTATAATAAATACATAAAAATTAGTAGAAATCACCAAAGGAGAGAGCGCCATGTGGATTTTAAGATTCAAACCTGTGGATTGTAAAAACTGTTATAAATGTGTCAGAAATTGTCCGGTAAAAGCAATTCGGGTAAAAAATCATCAGGCTCAGATTATGCAGGATGCCTGTATTTTATGTGAAAAATGCACCATTGTCTGTCCCCAGCACGCCAAGGCTGAGAAAAATGATGTTCCAAGTTTAAAGAGAATGATTGCGGAGGGAAGAGAGCTTGTAGCAAGTGTAAACTCTGCTTATATTGCAAAGTATGGAGCCGGAAGTTTTCCTTCTCTTAGAAAAGCTCTGTTAGAGCTGGGATTTTCAGATGTACGTGAAGGTGCAGAGGGAGCTTATCTGGTGAAACGAGAATATGAAAGGTTGCTTGAAGAGGGAGAGAAGGATGTTATGATTAGCTCTATCTGTCCGTCGGTTGTCCGTTTGGTTAAGATTCATTACCCAGAATTGATGGATTCCCTGCTTTCCGTATTATCGCCAATGCAGGCACATGGAAAATATTTAAAAGAGCAGAATCGAGAATGTACGCTTGTCTATATCAGTCCATGTATTTCTCCGATTGCAGAATTAAATGAACAGATTAATGACGTGTCTTATGTTATTTCATTTGATGAATTAGATGACTGGCTTGCAGAAAATCAGATGTGTATCGAAGATGAGAAAGAGAATGTAGAACCGCGATTGTCCCGTATGCGTGCGCTTGGGGGAGGTATGAGCCGGATTATGAAAAAAAATCCGAAATACAGCTATATGAACATAGAAGGAATCGATAACTGTATTCGGGTTTTAAATGAATTAAAAGAAGGGAATATCCATCATTGCTTTTTGGAATTAAATGCCTGCGATGGGGGCTGTATCGGTGGTCCGTCTTTCCAGACAAGTAAAGTCTGCCGGCTTCAGAGTCAGCTTGAACTGGAAAAAGCTTCGATTTCCGATGCCTCAAATATAGAAAACGGCAAAGATTTTGATATTTCCGAAGAAATTAATATGAGCCGTGGGATTATTGGACGAGTTGTGGAGGAATCGTATCCAACGGAAGAAGAACTGCATGAAATTCTGGTAAAAATGGGCAAGACAAGTCCGTTAAAGGAATTAAACTGCGGAGCGTGTGGTTACAATACCTGTCGTGAAAAAGCGATTGCGATTTTCCAGAATAAGGCAGAGGTTTCGATGTGTATGCCTTATATGAGAGAGCGCGAAGCCAGTTATGCGAATAAGATTATCAATGCGATGCCTGGTATGCTTGTGACAGTAAATACAGAATTAAACGTCATCCAATTAAATAAAGCAGCAATGGACTTATTTGATATCCGAAGAAAGAAATCTATTATCGGACAGCCTGTCAGTGAATTGATGGATGACTATGCTTTTGTAAATATGCTGTCTTATGGAAAAACATTCTCACAGGATCAGATTTTTGTAGAAGAATTTAAGGTTTATTTAGACCGTGTGCTGACTTATGATAAAAGCAATGGTCTGATTATCTGTATTATGAAAAATGTAACAAAAGAAATTGCACAGCAGCAGGAAATTCAAAGAACCCGCATTGTGGCAGCAAGGATGGCAGACAAACTGGCAGATGAGCAGCTTCGGATTGTACATAAGATTGCGGAATTGTTAGGAGAAACAGCGGCAGATACCAAGATTGCCGTAGAAAACTTAAAAGAGACAATTCTTGCGGAGAAAAAAGAAGAGAAACGTGAAAAACCGGAGGTTTGGTTATGAGAGTGTATTTTGACAATCTGTTTGCGGATTTTGCCCATGTCAGCCTAAATAAGAAAAAAGAATCGCTGTGTGGAGATTTTTACATCATGGAAGAAAGAGGGTCTGATACCGTTTTAGTACTCTCTGACGGACTTGGAAGCGGTGTAAAAGCAAATATCTTAGCAACATTGACGGCAAAAATGCTTTGTACGATGATGATAAAGAAAATTCATCTGGAAGAAGCGGTAAAAACGATTGCAGAAGCACTTCCGGTGTGTCACGAAAGACAGCTTGCTTATGCTACATTTCTTGCTATGAAGATTACAGGAAGGCATGTTTATCTTGCAACCTACGATAATCCGGGATTGATTTTGCTTCGCAAAGGAAAGGTATTTCATTACGAGGAGCAAATTCATTTGATTAACGAGAAGGAAATTCGTGAAGCAGAGTTTGACTTACAAAAAGACGACATGTTGATTTTGATGTCAGATGGTGTAACGAATGCCGGAATGGGGAAGACAACCGATGGAGGCTGGGGATATGAAGAGGTTGAAAAATTTTGTGAACAGAAGTATAAACCGAATCTGAGCGCTCAGCGTATGGCGGTTGATATTGCAGAAGCCTGTGTGGATTTGAATTTAAATGAGACAGATGACGATATTACGGTGCTTACAATCCGTCTTTGCGAACCGTTAGTTACGAATCTGATGATTGGCCCTCCAAGTAAAATGGAAAAAGACGAGGATTTTTTAAGAGTCTTTTTTGAAGAAGAAGGGCAACATATAGTGTGTGGTGGAACGACTGCAAAATTTGTGGCAAACTATCTGGGAGAAGAAGTCGTAACCATTAAGGGGTCAGAAACAGATGCAGTTCCGGCGATGTCTGCCTTAAAAGGGGTTGATATGGTAACAGAAGGTTATTTGACTTTAAAACAGCTTGTCACCTATTCAACCCGATGGCTGTCTGACAGTATGGCGGTGATAAGTATCTCAAAACAAAAAGATGCAGCTGCAAAACTGGCAGTGGAATTATTTGAACGTTCTTCCGAAATCAATATTTTCTTTGGAAATGCAAGAAATCCAGCTTATAAAGAACTGAATATTGATTCGAGTGAAAAGCTTCGGCTGACTTATAAATTAAAAGAACATTTGGAGCGGGCAGGAAAAAAAGTCCGTATGAATATCTGGTAAAAAAGAAAAGTATCTGTATAGGACAAAAAATCAAAAAAGTCCCTGCAGATACTTTTCTGGTTTATCAGAAAAAAGTTTTGTCATTCTATAGAAACCAGAATTAGGATTTTGGGAAAAAGAAGGACAATAAAATTTTAATTGCATAGATAATCAACAGAAATTAATAAAAAATTGAAAAATTAATAAAAAAATTGAAAAATATAGCAGAAAAAAAGTGTTTTAAAGATTAAGTTTGTGCATCAATCTTGCTGAAAATATAGTATAATAGCCCATATAGAAAGGGGTGGGCAAAATGACACGAGAAGAAAAATTACAACGTGCGTCTCAAATCATCAAAGAAAGTAAATATCTGGTGTGTCTCCTTGGAATGAGGGTGAGTTATCAAAGTGGATGTACGAACATAGGGGAGCCGGAGGATGCTTATGATATCGAGAGTCGATATGGGTATTCTCCAGAAGAATTGTTTAGTGCAGCGTTTTATAACACCAGACCATCTCAGTTTTATGAATTTTATAAAAATGAAGTTCTCAGCAAAAGAGGTAGAATAAATGAGGGTTTAAAGCTGCTTGGTCAACTGGAAGAGATGGGAATTTTAAAATCAATTGTAACAAGAGACATTTACTCTTTGCCAAAACGTGCAGGATGTAAAAATGTACTGGAAATCCATGGAAGCATTTATCGAAATATTTGTCCAAGATGCAGGAAAAAATATCCGTTGAAAGCTTTGCAGGAAAGAGAAAGAAGTGGACTTCCATATTGTGAAAAGTGCGGTTCGATTATCCGTCCGGAAATTTACCTAAAAGGGGAGATGATAGATAATCGTCTGCTTACAAAAGCAGTAGATGAGGTTTCAAATGCAGATGTTCTGTTGATGCTGGGCTGCTCGATGCGTTCTGACCTGGGAAGTATGTTTACGAAGTACTTTAAGGGGGAAAAGATTATTCTGATGAATGACCAGGATCATTTTGCAGATGGAAAGGCAGATTTGGTTATCGATGGAAAGGCGATGGATTTGATGAAAGGACTTAGAACTTATATGGTTCCGGATAGTTGAATTTAAGCAGGAAGATCGGTTACTTACAGTCGAGTAGTTCACATGGGCATGCGTTTGCATAAATGAAAAACATTACATAAAAAAATAAAAAAAGAAATACTTTACAAAGTGTAATGCAGGAGATATAATAAGGAATGTATTTTGATTATCTGGAGGAGATAGAGATATGATAGAGAAAAAGATGGAATTATTAGAAGAAGAAAATGACCGTTTAAAAAAAGAGATAGAAAATTTAAGAGAAGCCTGTAAAGTTCAGGAACAGACAATTTCAAAATTATGGAATGCTTATGTTCAGTTAGAAGAGAAAGTAAATGATAAGTAAAAATCAATAAGCAGAGAACAGAAATAAAAAAAGGTTATCACCGCAGAAGTACGGTGGTAACCTTTTTTGTTAGATAAAAATCCTTAATTTTAAAGGAGTTATTAGAATTTACCAGCTTTAGCAGCTTCTTCTACGGCTACAGCTACGGCTACAGTCATACCAACCATTGGGTTGTTACCGGCACCGATTAATCCCATCATTTCTACGTGAGCCGGTACAGAAGAAGAACCAGCAAACTGAGCATCAGAATGCATACGTCCAAGTGTATCAGTCATACCGTAAGAAGCAGGACCTGCTGCCATGTTGTCTGGGTGAAGAGTACGTCCTGTACCACCGCCAGAAGCAACGGAGAAGTATTTTTTACCAGCTTCGATACGTTCTTTTTTGTAAGTACCTGCAACTGGATGCTGGAATCTTGTCGGGTTAGTGGAGTTACCTGTGATAGAAACATCAACGTCTTCTTTCCACATGATAGCAACACCTTCACGAACATCATTTGCACCGTAGCAGTTAACTTTTGCACGAAGTCCTGTAGAATAAGGTTTTCTGAATACTTCTTTTAATTCGCCTGTATAGTAATCATATTCTGTTTCAACATAAGTAAATCCGTTGATACGTGCAATAATCTGAGCAGCATCTTTTCCAAGACCGTTTAAGATAACACGCAGAGGCTCTTTACGAACTTTGTTTGCTTTTTCAGCGATACCGATAGCACCTTCAGCAGCAGCGAAAGATTCGTGACCAGCTAAGAATGCGAAACATTTTGTATCTTCTTCAAGAAGCATTTTTCCTAAGTTACCATGTCCAAGACCTACTTTACGCTGGTCAGCAACAGAACCAGGAATACAGAAAGACTGAAGACCTTCGCCGATTGCAGCAGCAGCGTCAGCAGCTTTTCTGCAGCCTTTTTTGATTGCGATAGCAGCGCCTACTGTGTAAGCCCATTTAGCATTTTCGAAGCAGATAGGCTGAATGCCTTCTACCATTTTGTAAACATCAAGACCTGCAGCTTTTGTTACTTCTGCAGCTTCTTCAATGGTATTGATACCGTATTTGTTCAGAGCAGCAAGAACTTGCTTCTCTCTTCTTTCATATGATTCAAATAAAGCCATTAATTTATCCTCCTATTCTTTCTATGACAGTCGCAGTGATAAAAATAAATTATGTAATCAGTCGTCAGAAATTATTCTTTTCTTGGGTCGATGATTCTCACTGCATCGTCAACACGGCCATACTGTCCCTGAGCTTTTTCAAATGCAGTATTTGCATCATCACCAGCTTTGATGAAGTCCATCATTTTACCGAAGTTGATGAATTTGTATCCAATGATTTCATCATCTTCGTCAAGAGCAACACCTGTTACATAACCGTCTGTCATTTCAAGATAACGAGGTCCTTTTGCAAGAGTTCCGTACATAGTACCAACCTGAGAACGAAGACCTTTACCTAAATCTTCAAGACCGGCACCGATTGTCAGACCATTTTCAGAGAAAGCACTCTGGCTTCTTCCGTATACAATCTGTAAGAACAGTTCTCTCATAGCTGTGTTAATTGCATCACATACAAGGTCTGTGTTAAGAGCTTCAAGAATTGTTCTTCCTGGTAAAATTTCAGATGCCATAGCTGCAGAATGAGTCATACCGGAACATCCGATTGTTTCAACTAAAGCTTCCTGAATAATACCATCTTTTACATTTAAGGTTAATTTACATGTACCCTGCTGAGGAGCACACCAGCCTATACCATGAGTAAAACCTGAGATGTCTTTGATTTCTTTTGCTTTTACCCATTTTGCTTCTTCTGGGATTGGAGCTGCGCCGTGGTTTACACCCTGATGTACCGGACACATTGTTTCTACTTCGTGTGAATAAATCATTTTAAAACTCCTTTCAAGAATATATAATTCAAGTGCGTTAGAAATTTAACGTCCTATTCTTCATTATTGTCTCATAAAAAGATAAAAAAATCCAGATCTATTTCAAAAAAAAATTGAATCCAGAAAATTTAAACAATGAAAATGGTAACATAGTTGAGTTTGGAAAATAAAAATGGTATGATGAAAATAAAATAAAACTGCATAAAAAAGGCAGAGAAAGAAGGCAAAAATGAGAGTGGCAAACTATTGGGAGGGAAAGCATTATGCATTTTTCTGTAATAAAGAATGTGAATTTTTTCCATGTCATCAGACGAAACATCCGGAAAAATTCAATTGTCTGTTCTGTTATTGTCCCCTGTACGCATTAGGAGATAAATGTGGAGGAAATTTCCAGTTTACGAGAGATGGAATCAAAGACTGCAGTAACTGTGCGCTTCCGCATAATCCGGATAATTATGGATATATAACCGGAAAATATCAGGAAATTATGGAAATTGTAAAGCAGAATGCGGATTTAAAAGAAGAAAAATAAGAAAAACAGGTTACAAAAACCAAAATAATTGCAAAATGATTGATCGAAGAAATAAGATGGTTTGGACTTCCAAAATTTCGTATATCAAGGTATAATAGGACAACAGAAAAATGTAAAAAACTGTCTCTCAAGAAGAAACAGAGACAGTAAAAAATAAGATGTAAGATGTATGAAAGAAAATGGGAGGGCAAAGATGTATCAGGCATTACTTTTTGATTTAGATGGAACATTGACAGCATCAGGAGAGGGAATTACAAAATCCATTCAGTATGCATTAAGAAAAATGGGGTATGAATCTCTTGCGGAAGATTTGAAAAAATTAGAAGTTTTTGTTGGACCACCGCTTTTAGAACAGTTAATGGAATACTGTCAGATTGAGGAACCGGAAGCAGAACAGGGCGTTGCCTACTATAGAGAACGTTACAATGTGGTTGGATATTATGAGAATAAACCTTATAAGGGGATTCGCAAGCTTCTGCCAAAATTAAAGAAAAAAGGCTACAAACTGGCAGTTGCTTCTTCCAAACCACAGGGAATGGTAGATGCAGTGCTTGAACACTTTGAACTCAATGAATATTTTGATGTCATCGAGGGTAGTGATGTCAATTTTCCAAGAATGACAAAATCAGATGTGATTGAAATTGCACTAAAAAAACTAGGATTTTTTGAAGCAGAAAAACGAAAAGGTGTTGTCATGATTGGTGACAGAAAATATGATGTGGCTGGTGCGACGGCGTCTCGGCTTGATTGTATTGGAGTCGCTTATGGATATGGCGGAACAGAAGAATTAGAATCAGCAGGTGCGATAAAGGTAGTACAGACGGTAGAAGAACTCGGAGAATTTTTGGGAGTCAGTAAAAAAGCCAGATTCCATGATATTGGAAAAGAGTTATTTTCCACACCGGTTTATCCGGGAGACCCGGCACCGTCAAAAACTCCATTCTATGAAATTAAAAAGGGAGATGACTGTAATCTTACCATTCTTTCTTTTGGAAGTCATAATGGAACACACTTAGATGCACCGAAACATTTCTGTGAAGGCAAACATGGAGTTGACCAGATTCCACTTGAAAAATGTCTGGGTGAATGTAAAGTGATAAAAGCTGAGGGTGTAATCGGAAAAGAAGAGATGGAAGCTTTATTAGCAGATGGTACAAAGAAGCTTTTAATCAAAGGAGAAATTCTTCTGACACCGGAAAGTGCAAAAGTATGCGTAGAGGCCGGACTGGATTTGATTGGAGTAGAAAGTCAGACCGTTGGAGGAAAAGGAACGCAAAAAGCGGTGCATCAGACTTTACTTTCAGCTGAAATTGTAATTTTAGAAGGGTTAGTGTTAGGAGAAGTGACACAAGGAACGTATTTTTTAAGTGCTCTGCCGATGAAAATGGAAGGGCTTGATGGCTCTCCGGTCAGACCGGTATTGATTGAGTATTAAGAAGAAAAAAGAGCTATCTCTGATAGGTAAAAAAATAACCGGACGGGTTTTCCTGTCCGGTTTGTATGTTAAGGTTTAAAGTTCAGCTAATAAAATCGCAGCGAACATAAGGACACAGCCAATCAACTCCCGTGTGCTTAAAGTCTGATGTAAAATCACCCATCCGGCAAGGACAGAGATGACAGATTCCAGACTTAAAATTAAAGAGGCAATGGTTGGATTTAAATTTCTCTGGCCGATAATCTGTAGGGTATAAGCAACACCGCAGGAAAGGATTCCGGCGTATAAAATCGGTGCCCAGGCTACACAGATACTGGAAAGTTTTGGATTTTCCAGCACGAACATTGGAATCGCAGATAACATTGAGGCAATAAAAAGCTGGATACAGGAGAGTTTGACTCCGCTTACTTTAGAGGAAAAGTAATCAACTACTAAAATGTGAAAAGAGAAAAATAAGGCACCAAGAAGTATCAGGGCATCTCCTTTGGTAAGTGTAAGACTTCCGCTCATACATAACAGATAAAGACCAACAAGGGCAATCAATACACTAATCCAGATTTTTAAATTTACTTTTCGTTTCAAAAAGATACCCAGAATCGGAACGATCACGATATAAAGTGCGGTAATAAATCCGGCTTTTCCGACTGAAGTATATAAAATTCCGATTTGTTGCAAAGAAGTCGCAATAAAAAACAGAATACCACAGGAGATACCTCCAAGAATGCTCTCTTTTGGCCGGTCATGCAAAGTATCTTTGTCAACTTTTTTTGCAGTACGTTTTTGGTTCCAGAAGATAACAGGAATCAAAACGAGACTGCCAACAAAACAACGGACAGCATTAAAAGTAAAAGGACCGACGTAGTCCATTCCAACACTTTGGGCGACAAAAGCAACGCCCCAGATAAAAGCGGCGAGAAATAAAAGCAGAGAGCTTTTGAAAGATTTAGTTTTCATAATAGAAAAACTCCTTCATATTTATATAGTTTGTATAGATTATAGCATTCAAAAAAGTAAACTGCAATTACAGAATAAAAGATAGAGAAAATAGAGGAGAAAAAAGAAATGATAGCAAATAAAGAAGAGATTAGAGTTGGGCAGGTTATTGTACACATCTTAGATTCTACCGTTGGGATGCCTGTGCTTTCTGACACAGTATTAGATTATGGTTCAGACTTTGCTGATTTTATAAAAGCACATATCTTTAAGACAGATAACAGTGATGATATCAGAAGATGCGTATTTGAAGAAGAGTCTGCAATTTATAGTTATCTTCAAGAATGGAACAGTGAAAATTTTGTAGATCTCTCAAAAAAAATAGCGGAAGAATTATTTACGATTATGAATCAGAATATTGAAATTCCACAGGCCGATTTAATAATAGCAGAATATGAATTGGAAAAACGAAAATATCTTGCAATTTTAAAAATGGATTATAAGAGTTTTTACACTCATTTGACCAATTCGGATCCGTGGGGAAATAATAATGAGATTATCAGACAAAAAGCGATTTTGCCAGGGGAAAACCAGAAACTTTCAGAGGCAGCTCTCCTCGATTTTGAAGCCCCTCAATATGTGCGTTTGACCGAAAAGAAGTATGAGATAAATGGTGTCAAATCCTATTATTTTTCAAAGTTATTCTTAAAATGCAAGGCATCGCTTTCCGCAAAAAGCCGGTTAAATCTTGTCAGCAAAGCAGTATCCGAGGTTCAGAAAAAATTTTATCATGAATCGGAACAGTTTGAAGTCCAGATGGAGACAAAGAGTATTATTAATGAAGAGTTTTCTAAAGATGGAGTACTGGATGTACCGGTTGTAATGGATAAAATTTTTAAAGAACATCCTAATATGAGAAAAGAAGTTGAAGAAAAATTAGAGAAATACAATCTTGCAAATACAACTGTAGAGCCGCAAAATCCGACAACGACGAAAAAATTTACCAAACAGCATCTGATGACGGACACGGGTATTGAATTGAAAATTCCCATGGAAGAATATAACAATAAAGACAGAATAGAGTTTATTACCAATTCGGATGGGACGATTTCCGTGTTAATTAAAAATATCGGCTGCATTGAAAGTAAGTAGAAAACATGATATAATATATTGTTTTCAGTCAAAAAAGAAAAGTAGGAGGTTTTACTGAATATGAAACGAGAAAAGTTTTCTTCCAGACTCGGATTTATTCTGATTTCGGCAGGATGTGCAATCGGGCTTGGAAACGTATGGCGTTTTCCATATATTTCGGGAAAATATGGCGGAGCGGCATTCGTACTGATTTACTTATTCTTTCTTGCAATTTTAGGACTGCCGATCATGGTTATGGAATTTGCAGTCGGACGTGCAAGTCAGAAAAGTATTGCAACTTCCTTTAATGTACTTGAGAAAAAGGGAAGTAAGTGGCATGTTTACCGTTATTTTGGTATGGCGGGAAATTATCTGTTAATGATGTTTTATACAACCATCGGAGGCTGGATGCTTCAGTATTTCTTTAAGATGGCAAAAGGTGATTTTGTCGGATTAAATGCAGAACAAATCAGCAGGGTATTTGGAGAGGTTTCCACAAGCAAAAACAGCATGATTTTCTGGATGTTTGTGATTGTTGTACTTGGATTTTTAGTCTGCTCTCTTGGACTGCAAAATGGTGTAGAGAAGATTACTAAAGTCATGATGGTAGTGCTTCTGGCATTGATGTTGGTGCTGGCAGTCCGCTCCTGTACGTTAGATGGTGCATCAGAGGGATTAAAGTTCTACTTGCTTCCGGATTTTAAGAAGCTGACAGAATATAATGTCACAGAAGTTGTATTTGCAGCGATGGGGCAGGCGTTCTTTACTTTAAGCCTTGGAATCGGTGCACTTGCAATTTTTGGAAGCTATATTGGAAAAGAAAGAAAACTGACCGGAGAAGCTATCAGTATTACAATTTTGGATACCTTTGTTGCAATTGTTGCGGGATTGATTATTTTCCCGGCCTGTTTTGCTTTTGGCGTAGACCCTGGAGAAGGACCGGGACTGGTATTTGTAACTCTGCCAAACGTATTTAACGCAATGGCAGGTGGAAGAGTCTGGGGAACATTCTTCTTTTTATTTATGACATTTGCAGCGTTATCTACAATCATTGCAGTATTCCAGAATATCATTGCATTTGCACAAGATTTATGGGGATGGGGGCTTAAAAAGGCAAGTTTTGTCAATATGATTGCAGTATTTGTTTTATCCCTGCCATGTATCTTTGGAATGACCATCTGGAGTGACTTTACGATTCTTGGAAAAGATATTATGGGATTTGAAGATTTCCTGGTAAGTAATAATTTATTACCACTTGGTTCTTTAGTTTATCTGATGTTTTGTGTCTCTCGTTATGGATGGGGATGGGACAACTTCTTAAAAGAAGCAAATACAGGAGCAGGAATTTCTTTCCCGAAAAAAATTCGTTTTTATCTGAACTATATTCTGCCGTTGATTGTACTGTATATCTTTTTCCAGGGATACTGGAGTCTGTTTCAGAGTTTATAGAAAAATTCCTTGAAATCGCTTAAGTTTACAGGTATACTTAGGTCAGGATATGCAAAAAGGCAGATTTAAGAAGATTTAAGAATGGAAGAAATCCTTAAAACTGTCGGAATAAAAAATTAGGAAATACAAGAGGAAAAACCATGAAGAGAATTTTATTAAAATTAAGCGGAGAAGCACTTGCAGGTCCAAAAAAAACAGGATTTGACGAAGCAACAGTTATGGAAGTGGCACGTCAGGTAAAGACTTTGGTGGACGAGGGAATTCAGGTTGGAATCGTAATTGGAGGCGGTAATTTCTGGAGAGGCCGTACCAGCGAAAATATCGACCGTACAAAAGCAGACCAGATTGGTATGCTGGCAACTGTTATGAATTGTATTTATGTGTCAGAAATTTTCCGTGCAGCAGGAATGAAGACAAATGTACTGACTCCGTTTGAATGTGGTTCTTTTACAAAATTATTCTCAAAAGACCGTGCAAACAAATATTTTGAAAAAAATATGGTTGTTTTTATGGCAGGTGGTACCGGACATCCGTATTTTTCAACGGATACAGCAACTGTACTTCGTGCAATTGAAATTGAAGCAGAGACTATCTTCCTTGCAAAAGCAATTGATGGTGTTTATGACAGCGACCCGAAAACAAATCCGGATGCAAAGAAATATGATGAAGTCAGCATTGATGAAGTCATCGCAAAGAATTTACAGGTTGTAGATATGACCGCTTCTATTTTATGCAGAGACAATAAAATGCCGATGCTGGTATTTGGTTTAAATGAAAAAGACAGTATTGTAAATACTGCTCATGGAATCTTTACAGGAACAAAAGTATTGGTATAAAAGCAGGAGGGATTTTTTAATATGGCAGACGAAAGAATTGAAAAATATGAAAGCAAGATGACAAAGACTCTTGAGAGTCTGGAAAAAGAACTGTCCACAGTTCGTGCAGGACGTGCAAATCCGCATATCTTAGATAAAATCACAGTAGACTATTATGGAGCACCAACTCCACTTCAGCAGGTAGCAAATGTTACAGTACCGGAAGCAAGAATGATACAGATTCAGCCTTGGGAAGCATCTTTAATCAAGGAAATTCAGAAAGCGATCCTTTCTTCTGATTTAGGATTAAATCCAAATACAGATGGAAAAATAATTCGTCTGGTATTACCGGAGCTGACAGAGGAACGAAGAAAAGAACTGGTAAAAGATGTAAAGAAAAAAGGGGAAGCTGCAAAAGTTGCAGTCCGCAATATCAGAAGAGATGCCAACGATGCGTATAAGAAACTGGCAAAACAGGATGTGTCTGAGGATGAAATCAAAGAACTGGAAGACAAAATCCAGAAACTCACAGACAAGTTTGTGAAAAATATTGACAAAGCAGTAGAAGAAAAATCAAAAGAGATTTTAACTGTATAAGCTGTATAAAACAGAGGGGGCACATACATATTACGTATTGTGCCCCTTTTATGCGTAGGAGGAAAAAATGGTAATACCGAATCATGTGGCAATTATTCTGGATGGAAACGGACGTTGGGCAAAAAAGAAAGGGATGCCAAGAACGTATGGGCATGTCAAAGGCTGTGAAAATCTGGAAAAAATCTGTTCTGTTGCAAAAGAACTGGGAGTAAAATATCTGACCGTATATGCATTTTCTACGGAGAACTGGAAACGATCCAAAGAAGAGGTAGATGCGCTGATGAAATTATTCCGTAATTATATGAAAAAATGCATTAAAATTTCAAGGGATAATAAGATGCAGGTACATGTCATTGGAGATCCGACAGCATTTGACCCTGATTTACAGGAAAAAATTAAAGAGTTAGAAGAATATTCCAGTCAGTACGATGAATTATATTTTCAGATTGCTTTAAACTATGGAAGCCGTGATGAAATTAAAAGAGCGGTACAGAAGATGGCAGAGGATGTAAAAGCAGAAAAGTTAAATCCGGAAGAAATTTCGGAACAGACGATTTCTGATTATCTTGACACGAAAGGACTTCCTGACCCGGATTTGTTAATCCGCACCAGTGGAGAAGAGCGTCTTTCAAACTTTTTAATGTGGCAGCTTGCCTATACAGAATTTTATTTTACCGATGTGGCATGGCCGGATTTTAATAAAGCAGAGTTTGAAAAGGCAATTGCAAAATACAATCAGAGAGACCGTCGTTTTGGTGGGGTAAAGGAGGAGCCGGCAAATGTTTAAGACGAGACTGATTAGCGGAATTATTCTGGTCATCATTGCACTTGCAACGATTATTCCGGGAGGTCCGGTGCTTTATGTGACTTTGCTTGCAATTTCTTTGATTGGCATGCAGGAATTATACCGTGCGATGAAAGTGCGTGAGAAAAATTTTAATTTTCTGGAACTTGCGGGTTATGCCGGTGCAGTTTGTTATTACCTTTCTTTATTAAAAGGTGGAGAACTCCCGCAGATGGCATTGATGTTTGCACTTGTGCTCTTAATGGCTGTGTATGTATTCACGTATCCAACCTATCATGCAGACCAGATTATGTCGGCAATGTTTGGAATTCTCTATGTGGCAGTTATGCTTTCTTACATCTATAAGACCCGATGCTTAGAAGGCGGTGGCTGGCTGGTTGGTCTGATCTTTTTAAGCTCCTGGGGAAGCGATACCTGTGCATACTGCGTGGGAATGTTGATTGGAAAACACAAGATGGCTCCTGTTTTAAGTCCGAAAAAATCAGTAGAAGGCGGAGTTGGTGGAGTAATCGGCGCAGCCCTGCTTGGTGCAATTTATGCACTGGTTATCTCAAATTGGAATGGTACGTCCACTCATACGCCTCTTATGTATGCCTTAATCTGTGCAGTGGGCGCACTGATTTCTATGGTAGGAGATTTGGCTGCATCGGCGATTAAGAGAAATAAAGAAATTAAAGATTATGGAACATTAATTCCTGGACATGGCGGAATTTTAGATCGGTTTGACAGTGTAATCTTTACCGCACCGTTTATTTATTTTCTGTCCATGATACTTTTGTAGAAAGGATTGAACTTACATGAAGAAAATTGCGATATTAGGTTCGACAGGTTCAATAGGAACGCAGACGCTTGATGTCATCAGCAAAAAAGAAGATTTGGAAGTGGTCGGGATTTCTGCTGGAAGCAATATTGAGATGCTTGAAGCACAGATTCGTCGGTTTCATCCTCTTTTAGCAGCTGTTGGTGATGAAAAAAAAGCACAAGAATTAAAAATCAAAGTGGCAGATACAAACTGCAGGGTAGTCGGTGGAATGGATGGACTTTTGGAACTTGCTCAGATGGAAGAGTCTGATATTTTAGTGACTGCGATTGTGGGAATGATTGGAATCCGTCCGACAATTGCCGGAATTGAAGCCGGAAAAGACATTGCTCTGGCAAATAAAGAGACTTTGGTAACGGCAGGGCATTTGATTATACCGCTTGCAAAAAAATGTAAAGTGCGGATTCTTCCGGTGGACAGTGAACACAGTGCGATTTTTCAGGCATTAAACGGAGAAGAAAGCAGACGGATTCATAAATTATTAGTGACTGCTTCGGGCGGTCCGTTTCGTGGAAAAAAACGGGAAGAATTGGAAAATGTACAGGTAGAAGACGCCTTAAAGCATCCAAACTGGTCAATGGGACAGAAAATTACGATTGATTCAGCAACACTGGTCAATAAAGGGTTAGAAGTAATGGAAGCAAAATGGCTGTTTGGAGTTCCGGTTGAACAGATTCAGGTTGTCGTTCAGCCACAAAGCGTGATTCATTCAATGGTGGAATTTGAAGATGGTGCAGTTATGGCACAGCTTGGAACCGCAGATATGCGTCTGCCAATCCAGTATGCCTTATATGGCGGAGAACGTCGCTTTTTAGATGGAGAACGTCTGGATTTTGCAGCATTAAAATCAATTACATTTGAAGAACCTGATATGAAAACCTTCCGTGGGCTTCCACTTGCAATCAAAGCATCGAAAATTGGCGGTTCTATGCCGACGGTGTTTAATGCGGCAAATGAAAAAGCGGTTGGAATGTTTTTGAAAAAGCAGATTCGTTTTCTTGACATTTATTCAATTATTGAAGAAACCATGCAGACACATACTGTAATTGAGCGACCGGATGTAGAGACAATTACGGAATTAGAGCAGGATGTATATAGACAGATTGGAGGCAGATGGTAAGTTGTCGAAGCTATTAAATATACTCGTCGCGATTATTATCTTTTCTGTGATTGTAGTGTTCCACGAATTAGGACATTTTCTTCTGGCTAAAAAAAATGGAATTGAGGTAACTGAATTTTCTCTTGGAATGGGTCCACGTCTTTTATCGACGGTAAAAGGAAATACACGCTATTCTCTAAAACTATTTCCAATTGGCGGTTCCTGCATGATGGTAGGAGAAGACGGAGAAGAAGATGGACCAGGTTCTTTTGGGCATGCATCTGTCTGGGGACGAATCAGTGTAGTTGCAGCCGGACCAATATTTAATTTTATTCTTGCATTTGTGTTTGCATTGGTCATTACGAGTGTGATGGGATATGACCCGCCAAAGGTACTTTCGGTGGAAGAAAATTCTCCGGCCGAAGAGGCAGGATTACAAGTGGGAGATATCATTACGAGTTTTCAGGGGAAACCTATTTCCATCGGCAGGGATATCAGTTTGTATGAATCTCTTTATGGAATGCAGCAGGATCAGATTAAGATGACTGTAAAAAGAGACGGAAAAAAGATTGATTTAAATTTTAAAGCTGCAAGTGAAAAGAAATATATGTTAGGCTTTTCTTATGTTCCGGATGGAGAACCGGAAATTACGGAAGTCTTTGTCGATGGAGCGATGATGAAAGCCGGAGTGCTTGCAGGAGATGTGATTACCGCAGTAGATGGAACGAAAGTTTCGACAGGAGAAGAACTTCAGACGTATCTGGGAGAGCATCCGCTTGGAGAGAATGCTGTGACGATTACGGTTTCGAGAGATGGAAAAGAGAAAGAATTTACGGTTCAACCAACGGTACGGACACAGGTCAGCACTGGATTTGTCTATAATCTGTATCGGGAAAAGACAAATTTCTTTGGTGTGTTAAAATACAGTGCAGTGGAAGTCCGATATTGGATTTCAAGTACGATTGACAGTTTGGGACTACTAATCAAGGGGACGTTTCGTGTCAACGACCTGTCAGGTCCGGTCGGAATTGTAGATGCAATCGGAAGTTCCGTAGAAGAGGCAAAATCAGAGGGAACCGTTGTGATGTGGATGCAGATGTTCTACTGGGCAATTCTGTTATCTGCAAACTTAGGTGTCATGAATCTTCTTCCGCTTCCGGCACTTGATGGGGGACGACTGGTATTTTTACTGATTGAGGCGGTAACGAAAAAGAAAGTCAATCCGAATATCGAGGGAATGATTCATTTTGCCGGATTTGTACTTTTAATGGCTTTGATGGTTTTTGTATTTATGAATGATATAAAACGTTTATAATGGAAAGAAAAATGGTTTGAGGTTTTGACCTTGAACCATTTTTTCACGTTTTGGGAAAGAGAGGCATATCTTAAAGCGATGAGCCTTTTGAGGTGTTTTATGCGAAGAAACGGACTAAGAGCAATGCAAAATGACCAGATTGATAAAGGCGGTCTTAAGATTTCAGTTGTTTCGTCGAACAGAAATCGTCCAATTGCAAATGCGAGGATTGAAATCACTTATACAGGAGAACCGGAGCGGATTGTAGAGCGTCTGATAACAGATGAAAATGGTCAGATTCCTGAAATTGAATTGTCAGCACCGCCGATTGAGTACAGTATGACGCCGTCTGAGTATCAGCCGTATTCCGAGTATGATTTTCGGATTACGGCTGATGAGTTTGAACCAATTACAATTTCAGGTGCAGAAATTCTGCCTGAGATTACTGCACTTCAAACGATAAAACTCAATGAGAGAAGTATAAGAGAACCATTTGAGGTTATTACAATTCCAGACCATACCCTGTATGGAAATTATCCACCGAAGATTCCGGAAGATGAGATTAAACCGGTGGATGAAAGTGGAGAAATTGTTTTAAGCAGGGTCGTAATACCGGAATTTATTGTGGTACATGATGGTTCACCGGAAGACTCTACGGCAAATGATTACTATGTGCGATATCGGGATTATATTAAAAATGTAGCTTCGAGTGAAATTTATGCGACCTGGCCGAGAGAAACAATTAAGGCAAATGTACTGGCAATTATGTCATTTACTTTAAATCGGGTGTATACAGAATGGTATCGAAACAGGGGATATGATTTTACGATTACTTCCTCTACAGCGTTTGATCATAAATGGATTTTTGGAAGAAATATTTTTGATACGATTTCAGAAGTGGTAGATGAAATCTTTTCGTCTTACCTGTCACGGCCGGGAGTACGTCAGCCGATTCTGACTCAGTACTGTGATGGGGAACGGGTTTCGTGTCCTGGCTGGATGACCCAGTGGGGCAGTAAATATCTTGGGGATGGAGGGTATTCGGCCATTCAGATTCTTAGAAATTTCTATGGAAGTAATCTGTACATTAATACAGCAGAGGAAATCTCAGGGATTCCGCTTTCCTGGCCGGGATATGATTTGGATATCGGGGCTTCCGGAGATAAGGTGTCACAGATTCAGGAACAGTTAAATGCAATCCGTGAGGGGTATCCGGCACTGCCGAAGGTTCGGGTAGATGGAATTTATGGAGAAGGAACACAAAGAGCTGTTCGGGAATTTCAGAGAATCTTTGGGCTTCCGGTGACAGGAATCATTGACTATCCAACCTGGTATCGGATTCAGGATATTTATGTTGGAGTGACAAGGATTGCAGAATTAGTATAATTGGTTGAATTGTTTGAATTGCCAATATATAAAAAGAAATTATTTAAATATTCCATTAAAAGATAAAAATATTTCAAAAAGAAAGATAAATTATTCACAAATACAGTATGGATAAGCCATAAAATATGTTGCATAATGAAGGGGAGAAAGAATACGGTAAATGGATTGGAAAAAGGAGAAGATAAATTTATGAAAGAACAGGATAAAAGATTACAGGATTTAGGGGTACAGATTTCAATTTATCGGAAACAGAAAAAGATGACACAGGCACAGTTAGCAGTAGAGATTGGTATTAGCCGGACACATATGAGTAACATTGAGGCATTGAATATGCCGACTCAGATTTCGGTGGATACATTATTTAAGATTGCGGATGTACTGGGAATTAAAGTTTCTAATTTGTTTGAAGAGATTTAAATAAATAATGGGGGTATGATATGAGTCAGTAAAGTGGGCATTCGCAATCCGCTTATCTGCATTTGGAAAAATTCTATATGAATCAGAGCAGAACAGGAATGTCTACTTTACAAACTGATGAAAAAGCGATAGAATAAGACCAGATGAAAATAAAAAAGAACAGGGAAAAAGGCTGTCAGGCTAAAAGAACTCTTTTGGCAGGACAGCTTCTTTTTTTCAGGCAGATGGAGGATGCATGTATGGCAAAGTATATGATGGCGCTGGATGCTGGAACAACCAGCAACCGCTGTATTCTTTTTAATGAAAAGGGGGAAAAAGTCAGTCTGGCACAGAAAGAATTTACCCAGTATTTTCCAAAACCAGGCTGGGTGGAACATGATGCAAATGAAATCTGGTCAAGCCAGCTTGGAGTTGCGGTAGAAGCAATGCAGAAAATCGGGGCGACGGCTTCAGATATTGCGGGAATTGGAATTACCAATCAAAGAGAGACGGCGATTGTATGGGATAAAAAGAGTGGAGAACCGGTTTATCATGCAATTGTATGGCAGTGCAGACGAACTTCTCAGTATTGTGATTCCTTAAAAAAGAAAGGACTCACAGAAACATTTCGCCAAAAAACCGGTTTGATTGTGGATGCGTATTTTTCAGGAACGAAAATTAAATGGATTCTGGACCATGTAGAGGGAGCAAGAGAGAAAGCAGAAAAGGGAGAACTGCTTTTTGGAACAGTGGAGACCTGGCTGATTTGGAAACTGACAAAGGGGGCAGTGCATGTTACGGATTATTCCAATGCTTCAAGAACCCTGCTTTATAATATCAATGAATTAAAATGGGATGAGGAGATTTTAGAAGAACTCCAGATTCCGCGCAGTATGCTTCCGGAAGTAAAGCCATCAAGCTATATTTACGGAAAGACAGATGCAAGTTTTCTTGGGGGAGAAATTCCAATCGCCGGAGCAGCAGGTGACCAGCAGTCGGCACTGTTTGGACAGACTTGTTTTAATAAAGGAGAAGCAAAAAACACTTATGGAACAGGCTGTTTTTTATTGATGAATACCGGAGAAAAACCAGTCTTTTCTAAAAATGGACTGGTTACAACCATTGCCTGGGGACTGGATGGAAAAGTAAATTATGCGCTTGAGGGTTCGGTGTTTGTCGCAGGAGCAGCAATTCAGTGGCTTCGGGATGAATTAAAGATTATTGACAGTTCAGAAGATTCGGAATACATGGCAAAAAAAGTGGAAGATACCAACGGCTGTTATGTTGTTCCGGCATTTACTGGTCTGGGTGCGCCATACTGGGACCAGTATGCGAGAGGTACGATTGTGGGGCTGACAAGGGGTGTAAATAAATATCATATTATTCGTGCTACATTGGAATCCATCGCTTATCAGGTGTGCGATGTCGTAAAAGCAATGGAAGCAGATTCAGGAATTTCGCTTTCTTCTTTAAAAGTAGATGGTGGAGCGAGCGCCAATGATTTTTTGATGCAGACACAGGCAGATATCGTTCAGGTTCCGGTAAAACGTCCAAGCTGTGTTGAGACAACTGCAATGGGAGCTGCCTATCTTGCAGGACTTGCAGTCGGATACTGGAAAAACAGAGAAGAGATTATTAAAAACTGGGAAGTGGAACAAAGCTTTGAACCGGTTTTAGAAAAAGAAGAGCGGGATAAGAAGATGAAAGGCTGGGAGCGTGCAGTGACCTGTTCTTACGGTTGGGCAAAAGAGGATGATGAAAATGAGTGAAGAAAATCTGGAAGTACCGTTTGAATTTGGCGAATGTCATGCCCATATTTTTATGGATGGGAAAAATTACAAAAAGGCAGTGGAACGTCATAAAAACGGAGTAGATGAATCGGTAATCCGCAGTCATTTTGCATGTTATCAAACACAGGGAATTCATTTTGTGAGAGACGGAGGTGACGCTCTTGGCGTTTCAAGACGAGCAAAAGAGCTGGCACCGGAATACGGAATTGATTATCGGACACCGATTTTTGCGATTCATAAAAATGGTCATTATGGGAAAATTGTCGGAAAAGGATTTGATACCTTAAAAGAATATACGGCTTTGGTTAAGGAAGTAAAAACACAGGGCGGAGATTTTATTAAAATCATGACAACCGGAATTATGGATTTTGACACCGATGGCGGAATTACCGGAGAAGCTTTAAGAGCACAGGAAGTCAAAGAGATGGTTCATATTGCTCACGAAGAGGGATTTGCTGTGATGTGTCATACAAACGGTACAAAAGCAGTGGAGGCACTCATAGAAGCCGGAGCAGACAGTGTGGAACATGGAAATTATATGGAGGAGCAGACAATAAAGAGTCTGGCTGATTCCGATCTGGTCTGGGTACCGACAGTTACAGTTGTTCCAAATATGTTTGGATGCGGGCGGTTTTCGGATGAGCTTCTGCATAAAATTTATGAAAAAGAAAAAACGAATATCAAAAAAGGACTTCAGTATGGAGTAAAGATGGCACTTGGCAGTGATGCCGGCGCATATCTGGTGTTCCATGGTCAGGGAATTTTAGATGAATATGCAAGATTTCTGGAATGCAGAAAAGAAATTCAAGAAGAGAGTCAGGAAAATGAACAAGAATTTCTGTCGGTTTGTGAGTTAAAAGCAAGGCTGAAAGCTGGAGAAGCAGAAATTAGAAAAAAATTCAAAAAAATCGAAAAAAGTTATTGACGAAATAAAACTTTGGTGATATACTTCTGTTTGTTGCTTGATGAGGGCGGCAAATGAGAAGCGGGAGTGCTGGAATTGGCAGACAGGCTAGACTAAGGATCTAGTGGTCGAAAGGTCGTGTGGGTTCAAGTCCCATCTCCCGCATAACAGAAACGGAAAAGCTATTAGAGATAAAAGCTTTTCCGTTTTTTCGTATAATCAGGAAGACAGTTTTTCGATAAAAGAAGAAAGTGAGAATTAAGAAAAAAATATCGAAAAACAAAAGGATTTTACAGATTTGCCTGTAATAATTAATATGAGACAACTTTTTTTCCACAGAGAGGGTGATAGATCGTGACAATACGAGAAGAAGCGCAACTGGAAGAGGAAAGAATTTTAAGTCCTTATGCAGCAAAAAGTGCAAAAAGCAGAGGACGGGAAACTTATGAGGAAGAATGTGATATCCGGACCATGTATCAACGTGACAGGGACCGGATAATTCATTCTAAAGCATTTCGCAGACTGAAAGATAAAACTCAGGTGTTTTTAGCACCGCAAGGGGATCATTACCGGAATCGGCTGACACATACAATTGAAGTATCTCAGATTGCAAGAACCATTGCGAAAGCACTTCGTTTAAATGAAGATTTAGTGGAAGCCATTGCACTCGGACATGATTTGGGGCATACTCCATTTGGTCATGCGGGAGAGCGAGCCTTAGACCAGGTGTGTCCCCTTGGATTTGCGCATTATAAACAAAGTGTGCGGATTGCAGAGCGTCTGGAACGAGGTGGGAAGGGATTAAATCTTACCTTTGAAGTCAGAGATGGAATGATGAATCACAGGACAAGCGGAACACCGCATACGCTAGAAGGACAGGTCGTTCGGATTAGTGATAAGATTTCCTATATTCATCATGATATGGATGATGCCAAGCGTGCCGGAGTTATCACCGAAGAGGCAGTACCAAAGTATTTGAGGGAACTTCTTGGAGAGACGACAAAGGAACGGCTCAATACGTTGATTCATGATATTGTAAAAAACAGCAAAGGCAGGGATGAAGTCCTGCTGTCACCGGAAATTGAAGCAGGAATGAAAGCACTTCGAGAGTTTATGTTTGAAGAGGTTTATCTAAGTCCTGTGGCAAAAGAAGAAGAGGAGAAAGCAGAGCAGTTAGTGGAGACTCTGTATAAATATTATGTAAGAAATCCTGAAAAAATGTCGGCAGAGTATCGAAAGCTTCTGAAAGAAGGAGAAGTGCAGGAGCGGGTAGCCTGCGATTATATTTCAGGAATGACAGACCAGTACTCGATGGAAAAATTCAGGGAAATTTTTATTCCCAAAGGATGGAGCGTTTATTAATTATGTATTATTCGGATGATGTGATTGAAGAAGTCCGTATGAAAAATGATATTGTGGATGTGATCTCAGGATATGTCAGACTTCAGAGAAAAGGAAGTTCCTATTTTGGATTATGTCCGTTTCATAATGAAAAATCCCCTTCCTTTTCGGTCAGCCCATCCAAACAGATGTATTACTGCTTTGGATGCGGAGCCGGAGGAAACGTGTTTAATTTCATTATGGAATATGAAAATTTTACCTTTATTGAGGCAGTAAAATATCTTGCAGACAGAGCTGGAGTCAAGCTTCCGGAACAGGAGTATTCAAAAGAAGCAAGGGCAGCAGCAGATTTAAAGACCATTCTGCTTGAGATAAACAAAAAAGCAGCTGCTTATTATTACTATCAGCTGAGACAGGAAACAGGGAAAAAAGCACTGGAATATCTGCAGAAACGAGAATTATCAGAAGAAACGATAAAAGCGTTTGGGCTTGGATATACCGGGAATTATTCAGATGGTCTGTATCGGTATTTAAAATCAAAGGGGTATTCTGACCAGATTTTAAAAGAGGCAGGGCTTTTCTTCTTTGACGAAAGACAGGGAATGAAGGATAAATTCTGGAATCGTGTGATGTTTCCGATTATGGATGTTAATAACCGTGTGATAGGTTTTGGTGGGCGTGTGATGGGAGATGCACAACCGAAATACATGAATTCGCCGGAAACAAAAATTTTCGATAAGAGTCGTAATTTATATGGACTGAATATTGCAAGGCGAACCAGAAAAAATTATTTAATTATCTGTGAAGGCTACATGGATGTGATTTCCATGCATCAGGCGGGATTTACCAATGCAGTTGCATCACTCGGTACAGCATTAACTTCGGGGCATGCCAGTCTGATGAGAAGATATACAAAAGAAGTATTATTAACTTATGACAGTGATGAAGCCGGTCAGAAAGCTGCACTTAGAGGGATTCCGATTTTAAGAGGAGCGGGACTTCGACCGAAAGTCGTAAATCTGGCACCTTATAAAGACCCTGATGAATTTATCAAGGCAGAGGGTATGGAAGCGTTTGAAAAACGACTTGAAAATGCAATGAATTATTTTCTGTTTGAGGTACAGGTCTTGGAAAAAGAGTATGATTTTAATGACCCGGAAAGCAAAACCGAGTTCTATCGCGCAATTGCAGAAAAGTTATTAGAATTTTCAGAGGAACTTGAAAGAAATAACTACATTGAAAGCATTTCAAAAAAATATCAGATTCTGCCGGAAGATTTACGAAGAATGGTAAACAATATGGCACTTTCGGGTCGGAGAGTGACACAGCCAAAAGCCGAAAATCTGACAGACAGAAGAAAAGCAAGAAAAAAAGAAAGTGGAAAAGAAGCTTCCCAAAAACTGATGTTGACCTGGCTGACTTCTTATCCAAAAATGTTTGAGACAATAAGTGGCTATATTACGCCGGATGATTTTACAACACCGTTGTATCAGGAAGTTGCAAAGCTGCTGTTTGCGCAGTATGAAGAAGAACACGCAGTCAATCCGGCAAAGCTTTTAAACCGCTTTACGGACAGTGAAGAACAAAAGGAAGTGACATCCTTATTTCACGCAACTTTGCATTTGGAGGGAGATGAAGAACGCAAACAGGCGATTCGTGAAACCGTATGCAGATTGAAACGGGACAGCATAGCCTATCAGACATCAAATCTGGCACCGACAGATATGATTGGACTGCAAAAACTTTTAGAAGCCAGAAAACGTCTGGAAGAAATAGAAAGTGGAAAAATCACACTGCATATTTCTTTTGATTGAGGTAAAGATATAAATAAGTTATGAGAGGATGGAACGATTATGGAAATGAATATGGCAAAATTTAGCGAGAAACTGCACGAACTTGTAGAGATGGGCAAAAAGAAGAAAAATGTGCTGGAATACAAAGAAATTAATGAAGTGTTAAAAGATATGGAATTAGATTCCGATGCAATGGATAAACTCTACGAATATCTTGAAGTTTATGGAATTGATGTGCTGCGTATTCCGGAAGGAGATTCCGATGATACATTTCTTTTGAGCGATGATGATGAAGTAAACTTAAGTGAAGAAGACGAAGTGGATATGGAAAATATCGACTTGTCTGTTCCGGAAGGTGTCAGCATTGAAGACCCTGTTCGTATGTATTTAAAAGAAATCGGTAAAGTTCCGCTTTTAAGTGCAGAAGAGGAAATTGAATTGGCAAAAAGAATGGAAGAGGGAGATGAAGCTGCAAAGAAACGTCTTGCAGAGGCAAACTTAAGACTGGTAGTCAGTATTGCAAAACGTTATGTAGGACGAGGTATGCTGTTTCTTGATTTGATTCAGGAAGGAAACTTAGGTCTGATTAAAGCGGTTGAAAAGTTTGATTATCGTAAGGGCTATAAATTCTCTACTTATGCAACCTGGTGGATTCGTCAGGCAATTACAAGAGCAATTGCAGACCAGGCACGTACCATCCGTATTCCGGTTCATATGGTTGAAACCATCAATAAGCTGATTCGTGTTTCGCGTCAGCTTCTTCAGGAACTGGGAAGAGAACCACAGCCAGAAGAAATTGCAGAAAGAATGGATATGTCCGTTGACCGTGTCCGTGAAATTTTAAAAATTTCTCAGGAGCCGGTATCTCTTGAAACACCAATTGGTGAGGAGGAAGACAGTCACCTTGGAGATTTTATTCAGGATGATAATGTTCCGGTACCGGCCGATGCTGCTGCGTTTACACTGTTAAAAGAGCAGTTAGTAGAGGTTTTAAGCACCTTGACAGACAGAGAACAGAAAGTTCTGCGTCTGCGTTTTGGGCTGGATGATGGAAGAGCAAGAACGCTTGAAGAAGTTGGAAAAGAGTTCAGCGTAACCAGAGAGCGTATCCGTCAGATTGAAGCAAAGGCACTTAGAAAACTGCGTCATCCAAGCAGAAGCCGTAAGTTAAAAGATTATCTGGATTAAGAACGGGTAGTAAGAAAGAGAGCGTAAAGATGCAGATTTCAAAAAGATTAGAAGCAGTTGCTTCTTTTGTAGAACAGGGCAGTGTGATTGCTGACGTAGGCTGTGACCATGGATATATTCCGATTTATCTGTATCAGAAAGGCATGATACCCAAAGCCATTGCCATGGATGTGAATAAAGGACCGCTTGAGCGGGCCGAGATTCATATTCGTGAATACGGGCTGGGGGAATACATAACGACCCGTCTTTCCGATGGCGTCTGTGCATTAAAACCGAATGAAGCAGATGCCGTAGTCATTGCCGGAATGGGTGGGGCATTAATGGAAAAAATCATAGAAGAGGGAGAGGAGACATTAAAAAGTGTCTCCTATCTCATTTTGCAGCCACAGTCTGAACTGGCACATTTCCGCCGTTTTCTTCACCAAAAAGGATATTGTATCGAGCAGGAAAAAATAGTCTTGGAAGATGGCAAATATTATCCAATGATGAAGGTGAGAAAAGGCAGAGAGTCTTATGCGCGGGAGATAGATTACCGTTTTGGAAAGGGACTCTTAGAAGAAAAAAATCAAGTGCTCTATCAGTTTTTATTGAAAGAACAAAAGTCTTTGGAAACGGTGAAAGCACGCTTAGAGTCAGCAAATACAAAGACCGCAAAGGCACGCCAAAAAGAAATCGAAATAGATTTAAATTATGCAAAAGAGGCATTAAAAGAATATGAAGTGTAAAGAGATAATCGAGTCATTGGAACAAAAATATGCACCGGATTTTGCTGAAAGCTGGGATAATGTAGGGCTTTTAGTCGGAGACAAAGAGAAAGAAGTGCATAAAATTTTTCTTGCGTTAGATGTGACAGATGAATCATTAGAGATGGCGATAAAAGAACAGGCAGATATGATAATTACGCATCATCCGCTGATTTTTTCGGCGATGAAAAAAGTAACAACAGATAATTTTATCGGCAGAAGAATCATAAAAATGATTCAGCATGACATAAGTTATTATGCGATGCATACAAATTTTGATATCCTCGGAATGGCAGACTTATCAGCGGATTTTCTGAACTTAAAAGACAGGGAAATCCTTGAAGTGACCTATAGTGATGCAAATAGGACAGAAGGTCTTGGCAGAGTGGGAAATCTGGCACAGAAAATGAGTCTGAAAGAGTGTGCAGATTTTGTAAAAACACAGTTAAAATTGCCGTCTGTGACAGTTTATGGAGATTTGGAAAAAGAAGTGCAGAAAGTGGCAGTTTGTACCGGTTCAGGAAAGAGCCTGATAAAAGAAGTGCTGAAACATCAGGCAGATGTCTATGTAACCGGAGATGCGGATTATCATTTTGCAATTGATGCAGTAGCGCAGGATGTATGTATTATTGATGCCGGACATTATGGTACAGAGTATATTTTTATGGACTATATGGAAAAAGAGCTTCAGGCACTTGGAGGAGAACTGGAAATAAAGAAAATGCAGGTGGTTCATCCTTTTAAGGTGCTGTAGTTATAGTTAGAAAAAGCGTTCTGATAGGACTTAACAGGAGGCGGACATTATGGAGAAAAAGACCGTTACAGTAAAAATTCTTGGAAAGACAAGAGAGTATTCGATGGGGATTACTTATGCAGAGATTGTAAAAGAGTATGAAGGTGCGACAAAATATCCGATTGTGCTTGTGATGAAAGATGGAAAGTTACGGGAACTGCATAAGAGGCTCAAACAGGATGGAACGCTGGAATTTATCACAACAGCAGATGAGATTGGTCATAAGACCTATAAGCGCAGTGCAATTTTACTGTTATTAAAGGCACTGTATAATGTAGCAGGGCATGATAAGATTAAAAAAGCAGTTATCCATTATGCAGTCAGTTCGGGATATTATGTGACTGTGGATGGCGATGTTGCAATTACTGAAGACTTTCTTTTGAAAGTAAAAGAGTATATGCTGGAACTGGTAGAAAAGAAAATTCCGGTAATGAAACGCAGTGTTGGAACTGACGAGGCGATTTCCCTGTTTCATAAACATAAAATGTATGATAAAGAAAATCTGTTCCGTTACCGCAGGGTTTCAAGAGTAAATATTTACAGTATTGAGGAATTTGAAGATTATTTCTATGGATTTATGGTTCATCATACCGGTTATATCAAATATTTTGATTTATATCCTTATGATGATGGATTTGTGCTTCAGCTTCCGGAAAGAAAAGACCCTGAAATCGTACCGGCGTTTGAACCTCACCAGAAGATTTTCCAGGTGCAGAAAGAAGCAAATATCTGGGGCAAAATGATGCGCACAGAGACCGTTGGTGATTTAAATAATCAGATTACTCATCAGGGGGCAAATGAATTGATTCTGATTGCAGAAGCTTTGCAGGAAGGAAAGATTGCGAAAATTGCAGACCAGATTGTAGAGGCAGGTCATAAAAAATTTATTATGATAGCCGGTCCATCCTCTTCCGGAAAAACGACATTTTCTCATCGTTTGTCGATTCAGTTATCGGCACATGGATTAAAGCCCCATCCGATTGCCGTAGATAATTATTTTGTTAATCGGGAACATACCCCGCTTGATGAAGAGGGAAATTATAATTTTGAATGTCTGGAAGCAATTGATGTCAAACAGTTTAATGATGACATGAATGCTCTGCTTCGTGGAGAAGAAGTAGAAATTCCAACTTATAATTTTAAAACCGGAAAACGGGAATACAAGGGAAATTCCCTGAAATTAGAAGAGTCGGATATTCTGGTCATCGAAGGAATCCACTGCTTAAACGATAAGTTAAGTGAGACCCTTCCAAAAGAAAATAAATTTAAAATCTATGTCAGTGCGCTGACCCAGTTAAATGTAGATGAACACAACCGGATTCCGACAACCGACGGTCGTTTAATCCGCAGAATAGTAAGAGATGCACGAACCAGAGGGACTTCCGCAAAAGATACCATTGCCATGTGGAATTCGGTACGAAGAGGAGAAGAGGCAAATATCTTTCCATATCAGGAAAGTGCCGATGTGATGTTTAACTCTGCTTTGATTTATGAACTTGCAGTGTTAAAGATTTATGCAGAACCGCTTTTATTTGGAATTTCGCCGGAAGAGCCAGAGTATCATGAAGCAAAACGTCTGCTGAAATTCTTTGATTATTTTGTGGGAATGCCGGGAGAGGCAGTTCCGACGAACTCTCTGCTTCGGGAATTTATTGGTGGAGGCTGCTTTGACGTCTGAAAAATACCTGAAAAAAGAGTTTACAAAATAAAAACAGTGTGTTAAAATGGCGTTTGTGTCCAGTAAGATGAATAATCGCGGCTGGCAGGACCGAAAGGGGTCAGGTGAGGAAAGTCCGGGCTTCATAGGGCAGGATGCCGGATAACATCCGGTGGAGGCGACTCTAAGGACAGTGCAACAGAAATATACCGCCGGCTTATGCCGGTAAGGGTGGAAGGGCAGTGTAAGAGACTACCGCCTTTCTGGTAACAGAGAGGGCACATGTAAACCCCATCCGAAGCAAGACCGAATAAAAAGCAATGTGGCTGCCCGTCACGCTTTTAGGTTGGTCGCTTGAGTCTGTTGGCAACAGCAGAACTAGATAGATGATTATTCACGACATAACCCGGCTTACAGTTTTGCTGGATACAAAAAAGAAAGCATGAGATTACAGCTCGTAACCTTATGCTTTCTTTTTTGTTTTTATCTTAATTTTTGACTTGTTTTTTACTGCTGTCCAAGCAGATAGTCGATAAACTGCTGAGCAGTTCTTCCGGATAAACCACCATGCTGTAATTCCCAGGCATTCGCTTTTAAGAGCAGTTCGTTTTCATCCATTTCGATATTGTTTTTCTTTGCAAGGGCAAGGACGATATTCTGGAATTCTTTTTTTTCCGGAGAACCAAAATAGATAGTGACACCAAAACGGGAAACCAGAGAAAGTTTTTCCTGTACGGTATCATTGGTATGCAGTTCTTCATCACGGTCACTCTTATCTTTAAAGGTTTCACGAATCAGATGACGGCGGTTTGAGGTTGCATAAATTAAAATGTTATTTGGTTTCTTTTCAAGACCGCCTTCGATAACGGCTTTTAAATATTTGTATTCGATTTCAAATTCTTCAAAGGATAAGTCATCCATGTAGATAATAAATTTGTAATTACGGTTTTTAATTTGTGCAATGACATCGTTTAAGTCTTTAAACTGATGTTTATAAACTTCGATGATACGCAGACCCTGGTCGTAATACTGATTTAAGATAGCTTTGATACTGGAGGATTTACCGGTTCCGGCATCCCCAAAAAGCAGACAGTTGTTTGCACGTTTTCCGTTAATAAAGGCTTCTGTATTATCAATCAGTTTTTTCTTTGGGATTTCATATCCAACCAGGTCATCTAACTGAACGTGTGCAATTCTGGTGATTGGAGCAATGCGTACTTTATCATCGCTGGTTCTGTGTTCAATGCGGAAGGCTTTATGAAGTCCGAGTTTTCCGACACCGAAATCTTTATAGAACTGAACCATGTCATCCATAAATTCTTCTGTAGAAACAGATTCACTTAAACGGTCACTCAAGGTGCAGATTCGGTCACGGATTCGTTTGTTGAACATTTTACTGTTTCCGTCGATGTTTTTGTAATGACAAAGAAGCGCAGCACAGCCGGAAGAGAAAACAGAGTCGAGTACTTCTAAATCAAAGTCATAGAGCTGTTTAAAAATTTCAAAATCATGTTTTGCCAGTTCATTGATTGTGCCATCCACCATACCGCGAATTTCGCTTGCAGTACTAAAAGCATTTTCATGATTGACAAGTAAAAATGTAAGATAATCATGCCACAGATTATCAGAAAAACCATAAGCGCCTGCCATTTCAACAAGCTGATTCATGCAGTTGTAATAAAGCGTGCGTTTTTCTTCTAAAAAAGCGGTATCGGACAGCTCTTTTGATTCATAAGCATGGATAATAGAAACCATCTGGTTTAAGAGTTCTCCATGCTCAAAATTACGATATAAAATACACTCGTTTAAATTTATCATTTTGTGTTTCCTTCTTTCTGCTAAATAACTAATAACGCTTTGCGAATATCCGCTTGACTTAGTAGTTTCCATGAACACGTAAGTTCTGAACTTCGCTTCTTAATCCTCTTAATGCATTTTTAACGGCGCTGTCACTTAAATTTCCCTCAAAATCAACAAAGAAGCGGTACTCCCAGTTGCGTTTCAGAATTGGACGGGATTCAATCTTTGTCATATTTAAGCCATTGTAGATAAAGTGAGACAGGCTGTTATAAAGGCTTCCGCTTTCATGAGGAAGTTCATAGCTGACACTGATTTTATGAGCATCTTTTGCGTAAACTTTTTTCTTTGCAACAATAATAAAACGGGTAGAATTATCAGAGTTTGTAAAAATGTTTTCACTTAAGATATTCAGTCCAAAATACTCGGCAGCATAACTGCTTGAGATGGCTGCCTGTGACAAATCATGTTCTTCAGATACTTTTTTAGCCGCCGCAGCGGTATTGCTCCATTCCTTCTGATGCCATTCTTTGTGGGCATCTAAAAATTCACGGCACTGCATCAATGCCTGTGGATGGGAATAAACAGTGCGGATGTCCGAAAGAGTCGCACCGGGAAGTGCAGTTAAAACATGCTGACAGCGGATAATCTGTTCCCCTACGATTACATGGTCATATTTGGTCAGTAAATCATAATTATCCTGTACAATTCCGGCAGTCGAATTTTCGATTGGGAGAACCGCATAATCTGCGCGTCCGAATTTGATTTCTTCCATTGCGTCTTTCCAGGTGGCAACGTGATAGTTTTTTACATCTTCACCAAAGAAGGTTTTCATTGCTCCATAGCTGTACGCACCTTCTACTCCCTGATAGACAACGGTTACATTTTCTTTGTTAATAAAATCAATTTTTGTAAAATCGCTTGGTTCTTCGATTCCGTTTTCCTGTAAAAGCTGATACTGACGTTTTCGGCTGATGGACATAATCTGCTGGAATAGTTCTTCCACTCCACAGCGGTTAAAATCGCTTCCTGCTTTAGCGCCGAGAGTCTTTAATTTATCCTGTTCACGGCTTTTATCGAAAACAGGCTTTCCTGTTTCAATTTTAAACTGCGCCACGTTTTCACAAATCTTCATTCGTTTTTCAAAAAGACGGACTATTTCGCTGTCAATCACGTCAATTTCATCACGCATTTTTCCTAAATCTAACATGGTACTTGAATCCTCTCTATTTAGTTTTGTAGTTTCGCTTTTCGTATGTTAAAAAATCTGTCTTTTAAAGATGTATCGCTTTTTATCATACACCGACACTTTAAACCACGCAAGTTTTTTATTTACAGAATAGAGAAAAAAGGAAAGGGAAACCTATTATAAAATGGATAGAAACGAAAAAAGAAGGGAGAAGAGATAAGAATGGAGAAAAGACAACCATTTATTGTGTGTGGGATAACAGGCTGGTGTCTGGAACTGATTTTTACCGGAATATTAAGTGCGGTACGAAAAGATTTCAGTTTAAAAGGAACTTCTTCTTTATGGATGTTTCCAATTTATGGAATGGCTGCCTGTATCGGACCGGTATCGAAAAAAATTCGGCATGTCCCGATTTTTTTGAGGGGATGTTTTTATATGACTGGAATTTTCGGTGTGGAACTGGCAAGTGGAAGTGTGCTCAAGTATTTCAAAATCTGTCCCTGGGATTACAGCAGTTCACAAATTCAATATAAAGGTTTAATTCGGGCAGATTATGCTCCTTTATGGTTTTTAACCGGCCTGTTTTTTGAAAAAATACTGTCAGATAATTCTTGATATTACCAATGTTCTGGTATATTATAATAGAGAATAAAAATGGAAGATTAGTATAGTACACAGGAGGTAATGTATGAGACATTTAATGAGTCCTTTGGATTTTGACCTGGATGAATTAGACAAGGTCTTAGATTTGGCAAATGACATTGAGAAAAATCCGGCAAAGTATGCACATGCGTGTGATGGAAAGATAATGGCAACCTTATTTTATGAACCGAGTACACGTACAAGATTAAGTTTTGAATCCGCAATGCTTCGCCTGGGTGGAAAGGTATTAGGATTTTCCAGTGCAGATTCCAGTTCAGCGTCAAAAGGAGAGAGTGTAGCAGATACAATTCGTGTGGTTTCCTGTTATGCTGACATCTGTGCGATGCGTCATCCAAAAGAAGGTGCCCCGCTTGTTGCATCCATGGCATCCCAGATTCCGGTTATCAATGCCGGAGATGGTGGACATCAGCATCCAACCCAGACACTGACAGACCTGCTTACCATTCGTTCCATGAAAGGTCGTTTGGATAATATTACTATTGGATTATGTGGTGACCTGAAATTTGGTCGTACGGTTCATTCTTTAATTGAAGCGCTGGTGCGCTATGAGGGAGTTAAATTTGTTTTGATTTCTCCAGAAGAATTAAAAGTGCCGGATTACATTCGTGACGATGTGTTAAAGGCAAGTGGTCATGAATTTGAAGAAGTAGAACGTCTCGAAGAAGCCCTCCCGAAATTAGATTTACTGTACATGACCCGTGTACAGAAAGAACGTTTCTTCAATGAAGAAGATTATGTGCGAATGAAAGATTTTTATGTACTTGATAAGACAAAAATGAAACTGGCGAGTCCGGATATGCTTGTTCTTCATCCTCTTCCAAGAGTCAATGAAATTGCAACTGAAGTAGATAAAGACCCAAGAGCTGCGTATTTTAAACAGGCGCAGTACGGTGTGTATGTCAGAATGGCATTGATTCTTACATTATTGGAGGTAGAAGTATGTTAAATGTTGGGCGCTTAAATGAAGGTGTGGTATTAGACCATATTAAAGCAGGAAAGAGCATGATGATTTATCATGATTTAAAATTAGATAAAATGGATTGCTGTGTTGCAATTATCAAGAATGCAAGAAGTGAAAAAATGGGACGCAAAGACATTATTAAAATCGAGTGCCCGATCGACAGCATTGACCTTGATATTCTTGGATTTATTGACCATACGATTACTGTCAATATTGTAAAAGATGGAAGCATTGTAGAGAAGAAAGAGTTAACTCTTCCAAAAGAGATTCGAAATGTAATTAAATGTAAAAATCCACGGTGTATCACTTCTGTTGAGCAGGAATTAGATCATGTCTTTATTCTTGCAGACCCTGAAAAAGAAGTCTATCGTTGTCAGTACTGCGAAGAAAAATACCGTCGTAAATAGGAGATAAGACAAGAGGTCATAAAAAGACAGTTCTGATTTTTGGAAAATTAGGACTGTCTTTTTTAGTTTTAGAGTAATAAAGAAAGAAAAAAAGTATGGCAGAGAGAAAAACCTATAAAGAGATTGTACGGAAATTTTTAGAAAATGATGAAGTAGTGATAGAAACCCGTTTGGATGGAGAAAGGGCGGGAGAAAAGAAGATCCTGACATCAGAAGAGGCAAAGAAAGCTCCAAAAGATGGATGGCATAGGGAGACTCTGTTTGCAAAACCAAAAGCGGTGCTTTTAGGTGGAGGACACGTTTCGCTTGCGATTGCACAATTATTAAAGATGGTAGAGTTTCGTGTAATTGTGGTAGATGAGAGAGAAGAATTTGCAAATAAGGAACGCTTTTGCTGTGCAGATGAAGTGTACTGTATGGGATTTCAGGAATTCCTTGATACAAAAGATTTTGGAGAACATGCCTATTATATTATTGTGACGAGAGGTCACAAAGATGATTATACCTGCTTAAGTGGTCTGCTTAGAAGAGAAAAGACGTATATCGGAATGATTGGCAGCAGGAAAAAAGTTGCAATTTCTTTTGATAAATTAAGAGCAGAAGGATATTTAGAAGAAGAGATTGCACAGGTGCATGCACCAATCGGGCTTGCAATCGGGGCGCAGACTCCGGCAGAGATTGCAGTCAGTATTGCAGCTGAAATTATTCAAAAGAAAAATGAATCACCAGAGATTATCAATACGCTTGAAGAAGAAATTTTGAAGGGCTTAGAAGATGAAAAATCAAAGGTTTTAGTTACGGTAATCGAAAAGAAAGGTTCTTCTCCAAGAGGAGAGGGAACAAAAATGATTGTGCGGGAAGATGGGAAAATTTATGGTACAATCGGAGGTGGTGCAGTGGAACATGAGGCAATTGAAGAGGCAAAAAATTTTGATGCCGAAAATGGATTTTTAATCAAAGACTATGACTTGTCGAATGCAAAAGCAGCTACCCTTGGAATGGTTTGCGGAGGGAAGGTAAAAGTTATGTTTGAACGTCTGTAAAATCAAGGGTAGAAAGATTGGTAAGTGAAATTAAAAACAGGAGGAAAAGAACATGGAACAGGATATCAAAAAACAAATTGTCGGAATACTTGAAAAAGACTGCCGTTTAAGTGCAGAAGAAATTGCAGTGATGCTTGGAAAAGAGACAAAAGAAGTGGAACTGGCAATAAAAGAACTTGAAAAAGAGGGGATTTTATGCGGGTATCATGCTCTGGTAAACTGGGATAAAGTAGATGATGATACCGTAACTGCGTTAATCGAATTAAAAGTAACACCGCAGGGCGGAGACGGCTTTAATAAAATCGCAGAACAGATTTATCAGTATCCGCAGGTAGAAACGCTGTATTTAATGTCAGGAGCATATGATTTCCTTGTTATGGTAAGAGGAAAAAGCATCAAAGATATTTCACTGTTCGTGTCTGAAAATCTGGCTTCTATCGAAGAAGTACAAAGCACAGCGACTTACTTTACTTTGACAAAATATAAAGAACAGGGTGTGAATCTGACAAGAAAAAAACAGGATGGAAGAATGGTGATTACCTTATGAGAGAATTTGTAACAGAAAAAGTAAAGCAGATTAAGCCATCCGGAATCCGAAAATTTTTCGATGTGGTCAGTGAAATGCCGGATGCAATTTCTCTTGGAGTGGGCGAGCCGGATTTTGATACTCCATGGCACATTCGGGATGCAGGAATCAAGTCATTAAAAGCAGGAAAAACCTTTTATACTTCAAATGCAGGATTGATGGAGCTTCGAGAAGAAATCTGCCGTTATACCGAAGAAAAAATGCATGTTTCTTATGACCCGAAATCTGAAGTGTTTATCAGCGTGGGCGGAAGTGAGGCAATTGATATTGCATTTCGGGCGACACTTGATATCGGAGATGAAGTGATTATTCCGGAACCGGCTTTTGTTTCTTATGTGCCGTGTGCCCAGCTTGCAGGGGCTGTTCCGGTTACAATTCCATTAAAAGCAGAGAATGAATTTCGTCTGACACCGGAAGAATTAGAGGCTGCAATTACTCCAAAATCAAAGATTTTACTGTTATCTTATCCGAATAATCCGACAGGGGCAATTATGGAAAAGGCAGATTTAGAAGCCCTGTGTCCGATTATTGAAAAGTATGACTTATTAGTCGTATCGGATGAAATTTACAGTGAGTTAAGTTATAAATCTGCACACGTAAGCATTGCATCACTTCCGGGAATGAGAGAGAGAACCATCGTGATTAATGGATTTTCAAAAGCATTTGCCATGACCGGATGGCGTCTTGGCTATGCGCTTGCACCTGCGCCTGTTATGAAGCAGATGATAAAGCTGCATCAGTTTGCGATTATGTCTGCACCGACGACCAGTCAATATGCGGCCATCAGTGCATTAAAAAATGGCAATCCGGATGTGATTGAGATGAGAATGGCTTATGACCAGAGACGACGTTTCTTAATGCATACCTTAAAACGGCTTGAAATTCCGTGTTTTGAGCCTTACGGTGCATTTTATATCTTCCCGGATATCTCAAAATTTGGTATGACATCGGAAGAATTTGCAACAAAACTCTTACGGGAAGAAAAAGTAGCGGTTGTTCCGGGCAGTGCATTCGGAGCATGTGGAGAGGGATTTGTCCGTATTTCGTATGCGTATTCGATTGAAGAATTAAAGGCAGCATTTGAAAGAATTGAGAAATTCATCGAAAAAATACGATAAAAAAAGAAAAAAGGCTGGACATTTTAGTGCGTAAAAGCTATTATTAATTATAATTTTACAGCAATAAATAGCGTTGAGGAGGATACAAACGAAAATGAAGAAAGTAGTAAAATTCGGCGGAAGCTCTTTAGCAAGCGCAGAACAGTTTAAAAAAGTGGGTGATATCATCCGTGCTGACGAAACAAGAAGATTTGTTGTACCGTCTGCACCGGGAAAAAGAAATTCAAATGATACAAAAGTAACCGATTTACTTTATAAATGTTACCGTGCAGCAGAAAAAGGTCACACTGATTTTGATAAAGTATTAACGGAAATTAAAGCACGTTATCAGGAAATTATCGATGGACTTGGCTTAGGTCTTTCTTTAGAAGAAGATTTTAATATCATCGAAGAAAAATTTAAAAATCATGCAGGTGAAGAGTATGCAGCATCAAGAGGAGAATACTTAAACGGAAAAATCATGGCAGATTATTTAGGCTATGAATTTGTAGACTCTGCAAAAATTATCCGTTTTGACGGAGAAGGTCAGTTTGATATGGAAATGACAAACCGTCTGACCCGAGAATATTTAAAGGATAAAGAAAATGCAGTAATTCCGGGATTCTATGGAGCAATGGAAGATGGAACAGTAAAAACATTTTCAAGAGGTGGTTCCGATATTACCGGTTCTATCGTAGCAGGTGCACTCGATGCAGATTTATATGAAAACTGGACAGATGTATCCGGTTTCCTTGTAACAGACCCGAGAATTATTGAGAATCCAAAATCTATTGATACCATTACCTATCGTGAACTGCGCGAATTGTCTTACATGGGTGCGACTGTACTGCATGAAGATGCAATCTTTCCTGTAAGAAAAGCAGGGATTCCGATTAATATCCGAAATACAAACAGACCGGAAGATGCAGGTACTATGATTGTAGAAGATACCTGTAAAAAACCGGCTTATACCATCACAGGTATTGCCGGTAAGAAAGGATTCTGTTCTTTATTTATTGAAAAATCCATGATGAACTCTGAAATTGGATTTGGCAGAAAAGTACTTCAGGTTCTGGAGAAAGAAGGAATTTCTTTTGAACATCTGCCATCCGGTATTGATACAATGACCCTGTTTATTCATCAGGATGAGTTTGCAGAAAAAGAACAGCAGGTAATTTCCGGAATTCATCGTGCAGTCAATCCGGACTTTATGGAATTAGAATCTGACCTGGCATTAATCGCAGTTGTAGGACGCGGTATGCGTTCAAACAGAGGAACAGCAGCAAGAATCTTTGCGGCACTGGCTCATGCCAATGTAAACGTAAAAATGATTGATCAGGGTTCCAGTGAATTAAATGTCATCATCGGTGTAAGAAATGAAGATTTTGAGGTCGCTGTAAAAGCAATTTACGATATTTTTGTAACAACTCAGCTGTAATCATAATAAGCATAATGAGAAGGAAAAAGTACATTCGATTTTTTGGATGTACTTTTTTTGTTGACAAAATCTAAAATATCACGTATACTACAAGTGTACTAAGACAGATAGTACACTAAATACACACGGACAGCATAGAAAGGAAGTGAAACTTCAAATGGTCGTAATTGATTATCAAAATCGAAAACCGATTTATGAACAGATTGTAGAACGATTTCAGATGCTGATTGTAAAAGGAATCTTAGAGCCGGACTCGCAGATGCCATCGGTACGTGCGCTTGCGACAGAACTTTCGATTAATCCAAATACGATACAGAAAGCTTATGCCGTACTGGAACAGGAGGGGTATATCTATCCGATAAAAGGAAGGGGAAATTTTGTTTCGGGAAATCAGGCATTAGTCAAACAAAAAAAAGAAGATTTTCTTTTAAAACTGCATGGGGTATTAAAAGAAGGAAAGGAAATCGGAGTGACCGGTGCACAATGTCTGGAATGTGTAAATTCCGTATTCAAGGAGGGAGAACATGATTAATACAACACAGCTTTCAAAACAGTTTGGAGATTTAAAAGCCGTAGATAAAATTAGTCTCCAAATTGTGGATAACAGTATTTTCGGACTTGCGGGAACAAACGGAGCCGGAAAAAGTACCTTCCTTCGTATGCTTGCAGGGGTGTTAAAGCAGGATGAAGGAGAGATTGAAATCGATGGAGAGACAGTCTGGGAAAATGAAAAGATAAAAGGTGAAATTTTCTTTTTGCCGGATAATGCTTATTTTCCGCCAAATGTGACACCACAGCAGATGGCAGGTTACTATAGTATTTATTACAGTAAATTTAATAAAAAACGATTTCAGGAGTTATGCGATAAATTAGAGTTAGATGTCAAACGAAAAATCAATACATTTTCCAAAGGAATGAAGCGTCAGGTGTCGATGCTGCTTGGAATCTGTGCAGGAACAAAATATTTGTTTTGTGATGAGACATTTGATGGGTTAGACCCTGTGATGCGTCAGGCAGCAAAAAGTATTCTTGCATACGAGGTGACGGAACGGCCCTTTACACCAATTATTGCATCTCATAATTTAAGGGAATTAGAAGATATCTGCGACCATGTAGGATTATTACATAAAGGCGGAGTTTTGCTTTCAAGAGAACTGGAGGATATGAAAATGCATATCCATAAAGTGCAGTGTGTGATTCAAAATCCGCTTTTGGAAGAAGAACTGCTTCGGGAACTTGATGTTGTACAGTCTGAAAAACGTTTATCTTTATTGACCTTAATTGTAAGGGGTGAGAAAGACAGGATAATGGAAACGGTAGAAAGTAAATTTCCACTGTTTGCAGAGATGATACCGCTTACACTGGAAGAAATCTTTATCAGCGAAACGGAGGTGGCAGGATATGACATCAAAAAACTGTTTTTCTAAAATGCTAGTACGAGATTTAAAAGAGAGAGGCGTCTGGCTGATTAGTTCCATTATTTTATTTCTCCTGATTTATCCGGTTCAGATTTTAATGAGTCTGGATGCAATTGCTTCTTATATGAAAGGGGAAGAAGAATTTCAAAGCAGAATTACAGAACAGTTTTCAAGTCTGATTAGTTTTGGAAATGGGATCATGTATGTTGCAATCGTAATCATGGCGTTTTTACTGGCAATGTCAGGATTCTGGTACGTATACTCGGGAGTAAAAACAGATTTTTATCACAGTCTTCCGATAAAAAGAGAAAAACTGTTTTTAGAACGCTATGTTACCGGAATTTTGATTTTTATAGTTCCGTATTTCATTAGTCTGATGCTTGGATATGGTGCCGGAATCATGAAAGAGGCAGGGACTTCTGGAATTTTAAGTTTGTGTGCAAAAGGGTTTGTCACAAATGTTGTGTTGTTTTTGCTTTTGTATAATCTTGCAGTTTTAGGCGTTCTGCTTACCGGAAATTTATTTACCGGAGTTTTGGCGTATGGAGCATTTTTAATTTATGGAATTTTGTTAGAGAGTACAATTGGTCTAACAAAAGTAGCTTTTTTTACAACTTATATAGATAACTCAAGATTGAGTCAGGTTTTTGAAGGGAAATTTGGAAAGTTAAGTCCACTTTATGTGTTTGATATGATTCTGTCAAATAATAAGATTTCGATGAAGGATGTCAGTGTAGTCTTTGGAATCTCAGTGCTGTTTTTGGTAATCTGCATGTTTGTTTATAAAATTCGTCCGACAGAAGCTTATCATAAATCAATTGCTTTTAAGAAGTTACAGCCAATTATAAAGGTTGCAGTTGTCATTCCGGTTTCAGCATGTGTAGGCATTTTATCAAGTGAAATTGTCGGACGAAATTTTATCTGGTATGTGGGAGGTTTGCTTGTTACTGCTGTGCTCTTATCCTTTGCAATGGAATTTTTATATTATTTAGATATCAGAGAATGTATTCGTCCAAAAATTTCTACCGGATTAATTCTGGGAATGCTGGTGATAATGGCGGTGACATTAAAGTTGGATTTAATAGGATTTGATACCTATTTACCAAAAGAATCAAGAGTAAAAAACATGTCCATTTATATTGATGGATTAAACAGCTGTTATGATTATCCGGAAGGCGCCGGAGAGATGTACGGAACAGTTCCTTTTTTACAGAATACCAAGATAGAAGAGTTTGATGCCATTTATCAGCTTGCGAAAAAAGCAGTTGCAATTCAAAAAGCAGATAAGGTAACTGCAGATTCTGAAATAACAGATTCCGAAATAACAGATTCCGAAGAACTTTATTTTTCTGTTTGCTATGAAATGAAAAATGGAAAAGAGGTTTACCGCGGATACTGCATTCCGAAGGATGAAGAAAATCTGAAATTAATTGCAGATATTTATGATAATTGGGAGTTTAAACGACAGGTTCTTCCGGTAGAATATGTAAAAGAAGAAAAGATTTCTTCTCTTGAAATTGCGGATCTCCAGTCATCTCATGTTTCCGAACTCTCTAAAGAGACAATAAAAAGTCTGTTTAAAACCTGTAAAAATGAATGGGAGTCTGCAACCTATGAGCAGTTGAGTAACGATAAAGTACTTGGACTTTTACGGTTTTATCTGGAGTATGACAGAGAAGACGGTGATTATTATAATGGATCCAGATATGTAAGTGTTCCGGTTTACTCAGGTTTTCAGCAGACGAGAAAACTTTTAGAGCAAAATGGCTGTAAAATGATGACATTTGAAGATTATGATAAGGTAAGAGGAATTGAGATAAGTCAATATGATGATAAAACAGGAGACCGTGGAGCTATCTTGAATGTCACCGATGAAAATCAGATTCGGGAAATACTTGAGGCTCTTTATATAACAGATAACAGTGAAATATTTGATATAAGTACGATAAACTATCAGATTGAAGTTAAGATTGACTGGAAATCGGAGGTCTTTAACAATACGGATGGTTTTTGCAGCTGTTATTTCCGCACCGATGAAGTACCGGAATTTGTAACAAAAGCATTAGAAGAATAAATAATAACACCTGTGCCAATTAATGAGCTTTGGCATGGGTGTTTTTCGTTCATTGACAATCGGATAAAAAGCAGAGTAAAATAAGGGCATCATAAAAAGAAATGATAACAATGTACGTTCGGGGACTTTATGATACGTGCTTTTGTGGCTGATTTTTTGCCGGCTGCACCAAAGTTAAGTACAGAAAGCTTCCGGGAGTACATGATCAGGAACAAGGAGGAACACATGAGACGAAAGTTATCCTTTGATGATGAAAAGGATTTGGTTTTGCTTGGCAAAGCACTTTCTTCTGAAATCAGAATAAAAATCTTAAAACTGCTTGACACCAAACCTTACTGTGTCAATGAAATCGCAGAGCTTTTAAAGATTCCGGCATCTTCAGCAGCCTTAAATGTAAAAGTATTAGAGGAGGCACAACTGATACGGACGGAGTTAAAACCCGGAGTCAGAGGTTCTATGAAGTTATGCTTAAGACAAAATGATGAACTGCTTTTGCTTCTAAGAAAAGGAGAAAAGAAAAAGAAAGAGGAAGTCATTTCCATGCCGGTTGGAAATTATGTGGATTATAAAGTTGCACCGACCTGTGGAATTGTCAATGCAGAGGACTATATTGACGGGGAGGATGAACCAAGATGTTTTTATAATCCACTGCGTACGACAGCAAAGCTGGTCTGGTTTGCAAAGGGGTATCTGGAATATCGTTTTCCAAATGCCGGAATCCAGAATGGGCAAGTCAGACGACTGGAATTATCTGCGGAACTTTGTTCAGAAGCACCGGATTATAACATGGAATGGCCATCCGATATTACCCTTTGGATTAATCAGAGGGAAGCAGGAACGTGGACGTGTCCAAGTGATTTTGGAGGACGCAGAGGGAAATTAAATCCAGACTGGTGGGAAGACAAGAATACCCAGTATGGAAAGTTAAAAGTCTGGACATTGGAGGAGAACGGAACATATCTCGACGGAAAAAAAGTAAATGATGTTTCAGTAACAGATTATTGTCTGGCAGATGGTCCGTTTATCTCTGTGCGGATTGGAGTAAAAGAGGATGCAAAGCATCAGGGCGGTGTGAATTTGTTTGGAAATTCATTTGGAGATTATCCACAGGACATTGTGATGCGGATTCTATATGAGTAAATAAAACTTGAAAAAATCGAGTTTTGTGGTATAATAAAAACAATAATAATGTTTTAAAACATAAATTATATTTTGCAAAATTTGGGAAGGGGAACGACATGTTAAACGAAAGTATCAAAAAACTGGTTACTTATGGAATGGAAACCGGACTCGTACCGGAATGTGAAAGAAACTACACGATTAATCTGTTGCTGGATTTATTTCATCAGGATGATTATGAAGAGCCGCAGGAAGAATATACAAATGTAGATTTGGAATCAACCTTAAAAGAACTGCTTGATGAAGCGGTTACAAGAGGCATTATTGAGGACAGCATCGGTTACCGCGATTTATTTGATACCAAGATTATGAACTGTCTGATGCCACGTCCGGCACAGGTACAGCAGAAATTCAAAGAAGAGTATGCAAAATCACCGGAATGTGCGACTGCTTATTTTTATAAATTAAGTCAGGACAGTGATTACATTCGTCGTTACCGTATTAAAAAAGATAGAAAATGGACGGCAGAAAGTCCTTATGGCACAATTGATATTACCATTAACCTTTCGAAACCGGAAAAAGACCCGAAAGCAATTGCGGCAGCTAAAAATGCAAAACAGAGCAGTTATCCAAAATGTCAGCTTTGTATGGAAAACGAAGGTTATGCAGGTCGTTTAAATCATCCGGCGAGAGAAAATCACAGAATTATTCCGATTACAATCAATGACAGCAAGTGGGGATTCCAGTATTCTCCTTATGTTTACTATAATGAACACTGTATCGTATTTAATGGACAGCATGTGCCGATGAAGATTGAGAGGGCTGCATTTGTAAAATTATTTGATTTTGTAAAACAATTCCCGCATTATTTCCTTGGTTCCAATGCAGATTTACCAATTGTAGGTGGTTCAATTTTAAGCCATGACCATTTTCAGGGTGGTCATTACACCTTTGCAATGGCAAAAGCGCCAATCGAAGAGCACGTTACCATTCCAGGATATGAAGATGTGGAAGTCGGAATCGTAAAATGGCCGCTTTCTGTTTTGAGAATTCGTCACAAGGATGAGAAACGCCTGATTGATTTGGCGACCCATGTATTAGAAGTGTGGAGAGGATATACAGATGAGTCAGCTTTTATCTTTGCAGAAACAGAGGGAGAACCGCATAATACGATTACTCCGATTGCAAGAAAAAAAGGCGATGTATATGAGCTTGATTTAACTTTAAGAAATAATATCACGACCAAAGAGCATCCGCTTGGTGTCTATCATCCACATGCTCAGTATCATCACATTAAAAAAGAAAATATCGGTCTGATCGAGGTTATGGGACTTGCAGTACTTCCGGCAAGATTGAAAGACGAATTAGAGCTGCTTGCTGAGTATCTGGTTGAGAAAAAAGACCCGGCTGAAAATGAAAGCCTGAAAAAACATGCAGACTGGGTAAAGGAATTTTTACCGAAATACGAAGAGATTACCAAAGAAAATGTAATGGGAATCCTGGAAGAAGAAGTCGGACAGGTATTTGTAAAAGTCTTAGAGGACGCAGGTGTTTATAAATGTACGAAAGAGGGAAGAGACGCCTTTAAACGTTTTATTTCCGTATTATAAAAGCAGAATAGAATGAGTAGAACAAAAAGGGAATTGTCATGTTAAAAATGGCAGTTCTCTTTTTTATCTCAATCTTCGATTTGAATATCCGTTCTTACCTTGTTTGTTTTCTTTTAAGTGTGCTATAATGGGTGAAAAGAAAAGAAAAGGAAAGGTCGATAAAATACAAAATGAAAAAAAGAGTAGAAGATTCACAGACCGAGCAGACGTATCTGATGCGTCCTATTTATTTAAATGAATATGGAAATCTTTTTGGTGGTCAGCTGATGGAATGGATCGATGAGATCGCCAGTATTGTAGCAATGCGCCACAGTGAGGCAGACATTACGACCGCCTGCATTGATAATTTGAATTTTAAAGAGGGTGCAACCGTAAATGATGTCATTGTGCTTCGCGGAAAGATTACTTATGTAGGAAGAACTTCCATGGAAGTGCGGGTTGATACTTATGTGGAAAGTCGTCATGGAATCCGCAAGGTTATCAACCGTGCTTACGTGGTTATGGTCGCGGTGGATGAGCATCACCATCCGATTCCGGTTCCGGGTCTGGTTGTAGAATCAGAATCGGAAAAAGCAGAGTGGGAAGGCGGCGAAAAACGCTACGCACTCAGAAAAGAAAGAAGAAGAGAGGGCTATTAGATGAGCGAAAAAATCCTGCTGATAGACGGGCACAGTATTTTAAATCGGGCGTTTTACGGACTTCCGGAGCTTACAAATGCAGAAGGACTTCATACAAATGCTATTTATGGCTTTTTAAATATTTTATTTCGGATTGTAGAAGAAGAAAAACCGGATTATTTAACGGTGGCATTTGATTTGCATGCACCGACCTTTCGCCATAAGATGTATGCAGATTATAAGGGAACCAGAAAGGGCATGCCTCAGGAGCTAAGAGAGCAGGTTCCGGTTATGAAAGATGTCTTAATGGCGATGGGGATTACGATTGTCGCAAAGGAAGGCTACGAGGCAGATGACCTGCTTGGAACATTGGCAAAAAAGAGCGAAGCAAAGGGAATGGATGTAACGGTGCTTTCCGGAGACCGTGATTTGCTTCAGCTTGCAAGTAAGCATATCTGTATCCGAATTCCAAAGACCAGATTTGGAAAAACTACGATTGAGGATTATTTTGAAGAAAATGTCAAAGAAAAATATCAGCTGACACCGGCACAGATTATTGAATTAAAGGCGCTGATGGGTGATTCTTCCGATAATATTCCGGGGCTTCCGGGCGTGGGAGAAAAGACTGCGACAAAGATTTTGCTGGAATACGGCACGGTGGAAAATGCATGGAAACATGTCGAAGAATTAAAGCCGAATAAAGCGAAAAATGCGTTCTTAGAACATTATGATATGGCAATTTTAAGTAAAAAACTTGCGACTATCAATATTGACAGTCCGATTGAATATGACTGGGAAAGTGCGAGAATCGGAGAATTTTACACAAAAGAAGCTTATGAATATTTTAAAGAACTGGAATTTAAAAATTTCTTATCCCGTTTTGAAGAAGGGGCAGAACCGGCAAAAATTGCAGTTTCTTTTCAAAACGTAACCGATTTTACAGAGGCAGATGCGCTGTTTGAAAAACTGGTGAAAGAACCGGAACTTGGAATTGAAGTTTTAAGAGAAGCACATCAGTTTTTGGGTCTTGGACTTGCATGGAATAATAAAGAAAAAGAAGAAGTGGAAACAGTCTGCATTTTTCCACAGGGATTTTTAACAGAAAGTTATCTGATGGACCAGGTGCAGAAGCTTTGTGAAAAAGTAGAAATGATAGATGCTCTTGATGTAAAAGAGACAATTTCAGAAATTTCAAAAGTTTCGCATAAGAAGGTGTTTGATGCCGGAATTGCTGCGTATCTGTTAAATCCACTGAAATCTTCTTACACTTATGATGATATTGCAAAAGAGTACTTAGGAGAAATGCTTCCGGCAAAAGAAGACTTGATTGGAAAACTTTCCTATACAAAGGCAATGAGTGAAAAAGAAGCAAAAGAGAAAGAAGTCGCAAAAAGTATCTGTTATATGGCATATACAGCATTAAGAAGCCGGAAGGCGCTGATGGAAGCACTTGAAAACAATAATATGAAAGCGCTTTTTGAGGACGTAGAACTGCCGCTGTTATTTACACTTTCTAATATGGAAAAAGAGGGAATCCGCGTCAATGCAGAAGCCTTAAAAGAATATGGAAGTCAGCTTGAGGTAAAAATCAAAGCATTAGAAAGCCAGATTTATGAAGAAGCAGGAGAAGAGTTTAACATCAACTCGCCAAAACAGCTTGGTGTAATTTTATTTGAAAAATTACAGCTTCCGGGTGGGAAAAAGACGAAGACCGGATACTCAACCGCAGCAGATGTTCTGGAGAAACTTGCACCGGAACATAAACTGGTAGCAGATATCCTGGAATATCGTCAGCTTGCAAAATTAAAATCCACTTATGCGGACGGACTTGCCGGATTTATCGGGGAAGACGGCAGAATTCATTCTACGTTTAATCAGACGATTACGGCAACCGGAAGAATCAGCAGTACAGAGCCGAATCTTCAGAATATTCCGATCCGTATGGAACTGGGACGCCTGATTCGTAAAGTCTTTATTCCAGAAGATGGATTTGTATTTGTGGATGCGGATTATTCCCAGATTGAACTTCGTGTGCTTGCGCATTTATCAGGGGATGAAAATCTGATTGAAGCCTATAAAGAAGCGCAGGATATTCACCGAATGACGGCTTCTCAGGTCTTTCATGTTCCGTTTGAAGAGGTGACGGATTTACAGAGAAGAAATGCAAAAGCGGTGAACTTTGGAATTGTATATGGAATCAGTTCGTTTGGATTGTCACAGGATTTAAGTATTACAAGAAAAGAAGCAGCGGAATATATTGAAAATTATTTTGCTACTTATCCAAAGATTAAAGGCTTCTTAGATGGACTCGTAACAGAGGCAAAAGAACAGGGATATGTGGAAACAATGTTTCAAAGACGTCGTCCGGTGCCGGAAATTCATTCCGGAAACTTTATGCAGAGATCTTTTGGGGAACGTGTAGCGATGAATTCTCCGATTCAGGGAACGGCAGCGGATATCATCAAGATTGCAATGATTCGTGTGGAACAGGCATTAAAAGAGCAGAATCTGGAGTCACGTCTGATTTTACAGGTACACGATGAACTGTTGATCGAAGCCAAAGAAGACGAGGTCGAGGCAGTAAAGGCAATTTTAGAGCGGGAAATGAAAGGTGCGGCAAACCTGGCGGTTCCGCTTGAAATTGATATGCATACCGGAACAAACTGGTATGAGGCAAAATAAAAACCTGGAAAAAATACAAGATGAATCATAACGTACGAAAGGGGAAAGTGGTATGAGAGTAATAGGGGTAACCGGTGGAGTTGGTTCCGGAAAAAGTGCGGTTTTAAATTATATTGAAGCACATTTTGATGCAAGAATTATAAAGGCAGATGATGTCGGGCATCTGTTGATGATGCCGGGGCAAGTCTGCTATGAACCGGTCATTCAACTGTTTGGTGAGTGGATTGTCAAAGAGGATGGTTCATTAGATCGTGAAACGATTTCAAAGATTGTATTTGAGAAAAAAGAAATTCTTGAAAAGTTAAATGCAATCATTCATCCGGCGGTAAAAAAATATATTTTAAGAGAAATTGAACGTTCCAAAAAAGAAAAAACCGAATTTTTCTTTATCGAAGCGGCTCTTTTAATTGAAGAAAAATATGATGAAATCTGTGATGAATTGTGGTATATTTATTGCGAAAAAGAAGTCCGCATGGAACGTCTGCGCCATAATCGTGGGTATTCCGATAAAAAGATTGAGCAGATGTTAAAGAACCAGCTCTCAGATGAGGAGTTTGAGTCTAAATGCGACTTCCAGCTTTATAATAGTGAAGATGTGGCACATACCTATCTTCAGATTGAAAGGAAAATGAGGACTTATTATGAATCTATGTAGCATTGCCAGTGGAAGCAGTGGAAACTGCATCTATGTAGGCAGTGATAAAACCAGTGTTCTTGTAGACGCAGGAATCAGCGGAAAACGAATTGAGCAGGGATTAAACAGTATTGAGCGTACCACAAAAGACTGCGATGCAATTTTAATCACTCATGAACATTCTGACCATGTCAAAGGACTTGGAGTGCTTGCAAGAAAATACCACATTCCAATTTATTGCACCAAAGGTACAATGGAAGAATTAAAACAAATGTCAATGCTTGGAAAGATGCCGGAGGGACTTTATCGTCCGATTCTGGCAGAAGAAGCATTTTCAATTGGAGATTTATCCATTCTGCCATTTGAAATTTCACATGATGCGGCAGAACCGGTAGGCTATCGGGTTTCTCATGGAGAAAAATCGGTAGGGATTGCAACGGATATGGGAGTCTATGACGAAAAAATCGTTGAAAATCTTCAGGGACTCGATGCTCTGCTTTTAGAGGCAAACCATGATGTGAGGATGCTTCAGGTCGGCGCTTATCCGTATTCTTTAAAGCAGAGAATTTTAGGGGAAAAAGGACATTTATCCAATGAATCGGCGGGAAGGCTGCTCTGCCGTCTGCTTCATGATAAAATGAAACAGATTATGCTTGGACATTTAAGCCGGGAAAATAATTATGAGATGCTTGCTTATGAGACGGTGTGTGCAGAAGTGACGATGGGAGAAAATCCATGGAAATCTTCGGATTTCAAAATATCTGTTGCGCACAGAGACCGTGCATCTGAACTGATAACCGTATAGAAAAATTTTAGATAGAAAACAGGTTGTAAAATGCAGCAAAATGCAGTAAGATAAAACATAAAAAATACGCTTGGAATTTTTGAGAGTGAAAAAGGAGAACATTTAAAATGAAAAAAACGATTATCACCGTAGTAGGACAGGACACAGTGGGAATTATTGCAAAGGTATGTACCTATCTTGCAGAAAATAAAATTAACATTCTTGATATTTCACAGACAATCATCGATGGCTATTTTAATATGATGATGATTACAGATACTTCAAAGTCTGAGAAGAAACTGGATAAGATTTCTACAGATCTGACAGAATTAGGCGAACAAATCGGTGTTGCAATCCATGCACAGCATGAAGACATTTTTAACAAAATGCATCGTATCTAGTACAGCGTAAATTAAGTAGCTGCTATATTGATGCTGAATATTTGCGGGACTGGTAGTTCTGAGTTTAGTTCTAATTTCTGAAAGGATAAAAATACACATGATTAACATATTTGAAGTAAATGAAACGAATAAAATGATTGAGCAGGAAAACCTGGATGTGCGTACCATTACAATGGGAATCAGCCTCTTAGACTGTATCGATTCTGATTTACAGCAGGTAAACCGCAAGGTTTATGAAAAAATTACAACACTGGCAAAAAATCTGGTAGAAACCGGAGAAGAGATTTCAAAGGAATATGGAATTCCTGTTGTAAATAAACGAATTTCCGTGACCCCGATTGCACTGATTGGCGGTGCGGCATGTAAAGCACCGGAAGATTTTGTGACTCTGGCTCAGACATTGGATAAAGCCGCAAAAAAAGTTGGGGTAAACTTTATCGGTGGTTATTCCGCAACCGTTTCAAAAGGAATGACAAAAGCAGATGAAATGCTGATTCGTTCCATTCCGGAAGCACTGGCTACAACAGAGAGAGTCTGCAGTTCTGTTAATCTTGGCTCTACAAAAACAGGTATCAATATGGATGCTGTAAAATTAATGGGTGAAATTGTGCTTGCCACTGCAAATGCAACAAAAGAACAGGATTCTCTTGGCTGCGCAAAGCTGGTTGTATTTTGTAATGCACCGGATGATAATCCATTTATGGCAGGTGCGTTCCATGGAGTAACAGAAGCCGATGCAATTATCAATGTCGGAGTTTCCGGCCCGGGAGTTGTAAAAACTGCTCTTGAAAAAGTACGTGGAAAAGATTTTGAAGTATTATGCGAAACCATTAAGAAAACAGCATTTAAAGTAACACGTGTTGGACAGCTGGTTGCAAAAGAAGCTTCCAAACGTCTTGGTATTCCGTTTGGTATCGTGGACTTATCGCTTGCTCCGACACCGGCTATTGGTGATAGCGTAGCAGGAATCTTAGAAGAAATCGGTCTGGAATATGCAGGTGCACCTGGAACAACAGCAGCACTTGCGCTCTTAAATGATCAGGTTAAAAAAGGCGGAGTTATGGCATCTTCTTACGTTGGTGGCTTAAGTGGTGCATTTATTCCGGTCAGTGAAGACCAGGGAATGATTGATGCGGTAAAAGCAAATGCACTGACCATTGAAAAATTAGAGGCAATGACCTGTGTCTGCTCTGTAGGTCTTGACATGATTGCAATTCCTGGAGATACAAAGGCAACTACCATTTCCGGTATCATTGCAGATGAATGTGCAATCGGTATGGTAAACCAGAAAACAACAGCCGTTCGTGTGATTCCGGTCATCGGAAAAGGTGTAGGCGAAACAGTAGAATTTGGCGGTCTGTTGGGATATGCACCGATTATGCCGGTGAATCCATATTCTTGTGATGCATTTGTAAATCGTGGCGGAAGAATTCCAGCTCCAATTCACAGTTTTAAAAACTAAAAAAGCCAAAATTGCGGATGACAGACAAAGCAGGAAGAAAAAAATGTACCGGATTTTTTAGGCTTGACAAAAGAGTTAGATTATGCTAACTTTGGAGTAGAAACAGAAACAAAGACAGCTGAAAAAGAAAGAAGATGTTGATATGAATATAGGTACATTTGTTGTTTTAGTTATTGTAGCATGCATTGTTGGTCTGGCAGCACGAAAGGTCTGGAAAGATAAAAAATCCGGAAAGAGCTGCAGTAGTTGCGGAGGCAGTTGTGGTGGATGCAGCGGATGCCATCCGGCACCATCAAAGAAAAAATAAAAAACAATAAAGATAGAAATACGATGAATCATTATAAATAATGGTTCATCGTATTTTTTTTGTTTCATCAAAATTGGGGATATGGTAGAATAAAGCATAAACTTAAGTGAGGCAGAAGAAAACCCTAAGGTAAAAAAGAAAGGAAGCGAAGCATGACGGATTATGTAAGTTTACAAGATGTAACAAAAACCTACCGCATGGGTGAGATTACAATAAAGGCAGCAGATGGAATCAGTTTTGATGTACAAAAAGGCGAGTTTGTCATTGTAGTCGGACCAAGTGGTGCGGGAAAGACAACCGTTTTAAATATTCTGGGAGGCATGGATGTTGCAACTTCCGGAAAAGTATTTGTAGACGGAGCGGAGATTACAAAATATCGGGGGAAAAAACTGATTCAGTATCGAAGAGAAGAGATTGGATTTGTCTTTCAGTTTTATAATTTAATGCAGAATCTGACAGCACTTGAAAATGTGGAACTTGCAATGCAGATTTGTAAATATCCGCTTGATGCCAAAAAAGTATTAGAAGAAGTAGGCTTAAAAGAACGAATGAACAATTTTCCCGCACAGCTTTCCGGAGGAGAGCAACAAAGGGTGGCGATTGCACGTGCACTTGCGAAAAATCCAAAATTACTGCTGTGTGATGAGCCGACAGGCGCTCTTGATTATGTAACAGGAAAGGCAATTTTGAAATTATTGCAGGATACCTGTCGGGAAAAAGAAATGACGGTAATTGTCATTACCCATAACTCGGCTCTTGCACCGATGGCAGACCGTGTGATTAAGATTCGGAATGGAAAAGTGGCAGAAACCGTATTAAATGAGAAACCGATGCCGGTAGAAGAGATTGAATGGTAGGAAGAAAGGAAAAAGATGAAAGCATTTTGGAAGGATTTCTTTCGGGAAATCAGTAAAAATAAAGGTCGTTTTCTATCCGTATTTTTCATCGTTTTGTTAGGTTCAGCATTTTTTTCCGGAATCCGCTCGGCAGAAGGTGATATGAAAGTATCAGCAGATCGATATTATGACGATGTCGATTATATGGATTTGAAAATACTTGGAACAATGGGTCTGACGGATGAGGATTTAAAGGATATCCAAAATACAGAGAGAGTAAAAAATGTAACCGGAGGACATACCTTAGAAGTCTTACATAAAGTAGGAGAAAAAGAACAGGTTGTCAAATTAATTGCGCTGACGGACAAAGTAAATGAGCCACAAATCAAAGAAGGAAGGATGCCGGAAAATTCAGACGAAATTTTAGTGGACGAGAGTTTTTTGAGTTATTCAGACTGTAAAATCGGAGATAAAGTGACATTTGAATCTGGAACAGACGAGGCAGTTACGGATTCTCTGACAGGAGATACCTTTACAATTGTCGGAACTGCGACACTGCCGTATTATATGGATTTAAACAGGGGAACAGGTTCAATTGGAACAGGAAGTATTAACAGTTTTGCACTCTTAGAGCCGGAAGTATTTACTTCAGATGTTTACACAGAACTTTATGTACAGATAGATGGAGCGAAAGAGTCAGCCAGCTATAGTGACGAATATGATAAAACAGTTAAGAAAGTACAAAAGAAAATAGAAGCGTTAGAAGACTCAGCCTGTGACAGACGATATCAGACCATCCAGAAAGAAGGACAACAGGAAATTGCGGATGCCAAAGAGCAGATTCAGGACGCAGAAGAGAAACTTGCGGATGCAAAACAAAAACTGGATGATGGAGAAGTTCAGCTTTCCGATGCAAGAACCACGATTTCCAAAAAAGAGCAGGAACTAAACGATGGAGAGAGCGAGTTAAAATCAAAAGAAGCAGAACTGGAATCCGGCAAGCAGACCTTAGTTCAAAAAACAAAAGAATTAGAAAGTGCAAAGACACAGATAACGGAAAAGACCAAAGAGTTAGAAAGTGGAAAACAGGCTTTAGAATCCGGGAAAAAAGAACTTGAAGCAAATAAAATACAGCTTGCACAAAAAGAGCAGGAATTAAATGCCGGAAAGACACAGCTTGAAGAAGCAAAAATACAGCTTCAGACAAAGATAAAGGAGTTTGAAACGGGAAAGAGCCAGTATGAGGAGAAAAAATCTGCTTATGAAGCGCAAAAAAGTCAGATAGAAACAGCAAAAACACAGCTGGAAACTGTGAGTGCAGGAATTACTCAGATAGAAAATGCGCTTACTGAAATGAAGAATCAGCTGGAAATTTTGGAAGAGCAGTTAGCCAAAAGCGAGAGTTCAGATGAAACTTATGAGACACTTTTGGCACAGAAGACCGAACTGGAATCCCAGATAACAGCCCAAAGCGAAGCACTTTCAACACTTATCGCTCAAAAAGAAGCGTTAGAAGCAGGAATTTCGGAATTTGAATCAGCAAAACCAGAGGCAGAAGCCCGGTTAGAAGAGGCAAGAATACAAATCGAAGAAGCAGGCACGCAGATTGAACAGGCAAAGGCAACGCTGTCCCCAAAAGAAGAGGAATTAAATGCAGGGCAGGCTCAGATAGATTCTGCGAAAAAGCAGTTACAGGAAGCAGAAGAAAAGATAAAACAGAATGAAACCACAATTTCGGATGGAGAGGCACAGCTTGTACAGGCACAGAATCAGATAAAAGAGGGAGAAAGCCAGATTTTGGAAGCACAAAAAACGCTTGCTGATGGAGAAAAACAGCTTACCGATGCCAAGCAGACGCTTGCCAAAGGACGGACTTCCCTTGAAGAAGCAAAGAGTGAATTAGAAGCAAAGGCACAGGAATTAGAGGACGGAAAAGCAGAGTATGAAACTGCAAAAAAAGATGCTGAACCGGAAATCGCCGATGCAAAACAAAAAATTTCAGATGGAGAAGAAGAACTGGCGAAATTGGAAGTTCCAACCTGGTATGTCTGGGGACGAGATAAGATTACTTCAACAGAAAGTTTTGGACAGGATGCTGAGAGAATTTCAAATATCGGAGAATTTTTCCCGGTTATCTTCTTTTTAGTTGCGGCACTGGTCAGCTTGACAACCATGACCCGTATGATTGAAGAACAGCGCCAGCAGATAGGAACATTAAAGGCACTTGGTTATTCAGATGGAAAAATTGCATTAAAATACTTTGCTTATGCAATGGTTTCTACCGTCTCGGGTGCACTTGCAGGCGTGGTAGTCGGAGAAAAAATCCTGCCCTGGGTCATTATGAATGCGTATGGAATGTTGTATACGGGACTTCCTTATTACCTGACACCATTAAACTGGCATCAGGGAGGACTTGCTGTTTTGGCAAGTGCAGGCTGTACCGGAGTTGCGACCCTTGCCGCATGCCAGAAAGAGCTGATGTCAAAGCCAGCTGAACTGATGCGTCCGCAAGCTCCAAAAAATGGAAAACGTATCTTTTTAGAACGGATTGATATCTTATGGAAACACTTGAACTTTACACAGAAATCTACAGTACGAAACTTAGTGCGCTATAAAAAACGATTTTTTATGACTGTAATTGGAATCGGAGGCTGTATGGGGCTGATATTGGTTGGATTCGGGCTTCAGGATTCCATTACTGCCATTGCCAAGAATCAGTTTGTTAATTTATTTACTTATGAAGCAAATGTAATTTTAGATTCCAACGTTTCGGAGGCTGAAAAAGAAGATCAGCAGAAAGATTTAAAAGCTTATCAGGGAATCGATGAGATGCTGGAACTCTATTGTCAGAATGTAGAGCTGCAAAGTGAGAAAAAGACGGTAGATACTGTGCTTGAGGTACCAAAAACGTTAGATGGATTTGAAGATTTTTTTGAATTTCGTGACCGTGTAAGCGGTAAACATTATGCCTTTCCAAAAGAAGGAGCAGCTATAAGCGAAAAAACAGCAGATATGCTTGGGGTAAAAGTGGGAGATACGGTAGAATTAAAAAAAGGAGATACGATAGTCAAAGTCAAGATTTCTGTTATTGTGGAAAACTATGTCCGACATTATCTGTATTTGACAACAGAGACTTATGAAAGTCTGTTTCATGAGACTCCGGATTATAATCAGCTGTTGTTAAGATATCAGGATACTTCAAAAGATTATGAGGATGCACTCGGAGAAAAAATTATGAAATACGACAGTGTGGCAGCAATTTCTTTTACCTCGGATTTAATCGGCCAGATTGATGACATGCTGCGCTCTCTTGATATTGTAATTGTGGTGCTGATTGTGTCAGCAGGGCTGCTTGCCTTTGTGGTATTGTATAATTTAAATAATATTAATATCACAGAACGGCAGAGAGAGCTGGCAACATTGAAAGTATTGGGATTTTATGATGGAGAGGTGGCATCCTATGTGTATCGGGAAAACATTGTGCTGACTTTGTTTGGAATCATTGCCGGAATGGGAATCGGAAACTTTTTGCACCATTATGTGATTCAGACAGTGGAAGTGGATATGATGATGTTTGGACGAAATGTATTTTTCAGAAGTTATTTTTACAGCGGACTCATTACCCTGGCATTTGCGTTGTTTGTAAATGGAATGATGTTTTACCGACTGAGAAAAATTGACATGATTGAATCCCTTAAGAGTGTGGAGTAGAAAGGAAATCAATATGGCTTTAGTGACAGGAATTATTGCAGAATACAATCCTTTTCATAATGGGCATGCTTATCAGATTCAAAAAGCGCGGGAGCTAACCGGCTGTGATTTTGTGGTGGTTGTGATGAGCGGAGATTTTGTACAGCGTGGCGCACCGGCACTTTTCGATAAGTATACCAGAACAAAGATGGCACTTTTGGGGGGCGCAGACCTGGTACTGGAATTACCGGTCTGGGCTTCCAGCGCCAGCGCTGAATTTTTTGCGGCAGGAGCGGTTTCTGTTTTAGAGGGAATCGGCTGTACGGATTTTTTGTGTTTTGGAGCGGAAGATGAGAAGCTTTCAAAGATGCAGAAAGCAGTGAAGCTGCTTGCAGATGAAAATACAGAATTTCAGAAACAACTTCGGGATGCGCTAAAAACAGGTCTTTCTTTTCCGGCTGCAAGAAAACAAGCGCTAAGCGGTTTCTTAACAGAAGAAGAGAGCAGTATCTTAGATAAGCCCAATAATATTCTTGGAATTGAATATTTAAAGGCATTAAAAGCAAAGAACTCTTCGATAGAGCCGGTGATTGTAAAAAGGGAAGGGCAGGGGTATCATGGACAGGAACTTTCCCATGGATTTGCAAGTGCTTCGGGGATTCGCAGCGCCTTAAAAGACGTGGGAGACTGGGAACAGGATGAGAAAATTTCTCAGCTTTTCCATGTAATGCCAAAGAAAATTACAGAAATTTTTATAGAGGCAGGAAAACAGAATCAGATGGTATGGGAGGATGATTTTTCTCTGCTGTTACAATACAATCTGCTTAAGCAGAAAAACAGATTACAGCTGACTGCTTACAGCGATGTTTCAAAAGACCTTGCAATGCGGATTTCTAAAAATTTAAATCAATTTGAGTCTTATAGTAGTTTTGTTCAGAAATTAAAGACGAAAGAACTGACGTATACCCGAATTTCGAGGGCTTTGCTTCACATTTTATTAGAGATAACTCAGGAAGAGACTCGAATGTTTCTACACAATCCTTATACTCGAATTTTAGGATTCAGGCAGGACAGCAAAGAAGTGTTAGGAAAAATGAAAAAAGCAAAAGAAATTCCGGTACTTACGAAGATTTCGAATTATCAAAAAGAGTTGGCAAACATTCAAAAAGGTCTGTTTGAAAAAGATATCTTTGCGTCTGATCTTTATGAGGCAGTGACCGGAAGAAAACAAAAAAGAGGATTGACAAATGAACTTCAACATTCGCCGATTATTCTAAGATAAACAAGGAATGTTTGGAAAATAATACAATTTTTGTGCATAATTTTCAAATGCACACTTGTACCGTTTTTGGAAACGATGTATAATGAAAACAGGCACGACCATCTCTAGGTCGTAATGAATTAGCATAACGGAGGAAAAATTATGAACGTATTAGTAGTAAATTGCGGAAGTTCATCATTGAAATTCCAGCTCATCAACTCTGAAACAGAGGAAGTAGCAGCAAAAGGGCTGTGTGAACGTATCGGTCTCGATGGAAGACTGGTATATCAGCCAACAAACGGAGAAAAAGAAGTAATAGAAGCATCAATGCCAACTCATACAGAAGCAATCAAAATGGTATTAGACGCTCTGGTTAATGAAAAAACAGGTGTATTAAAGAGCCTTGACGAAGTAGAAGCAATCGGACATCGTGTACTGCATGGTGGAGCTAAAATCTCTGATTCCTGTATTATCAACGATGAAGTAATCTCTGTTATCGAAGAGTGCTGTGACCTTGGTCCTCTGCATAACCCTGCAAACCTGATGGGTATCCGTGCATGTATGGAACTGATGCCAGGTAAACCAAACGTAGCTGTATTTGATACTGCATTCCATCAGACAATGCCGGAAAAAGCATATATGTATGCAATTCCGAAAAAATACTATGATGAATATAAAGTACGTAAATATGGTTTCCACGGAACTTCTCATCGTTTCGTATCGAAAGAAACAATCAAATTCCTTGGTCTTGACCCGGAAAATTCTAAAGTAATCGTTGCTCATCTTGGAAACGGTTCTTCTATCAGTGCAGTTGTAAATGGAAAATGTGTTGACACCAGCATGGGTCTGACACCTCTTCAGGGTCTTGTAATGGGAACACGTTCCGGTGACCTTGACCCGGCTGTTCTTGAATTCATCTGTGCAAAAGAAAACATTGATGTAAAAGAAATGGTTCGTATCTTAAATAAAGAATCCGGTTTATTAGGACTTTCTAACGGACTTTCCAGTGACTTCCGTGACTTAAACGAAGCTGCTGAAGGCGGAAACGAAGATGCAAAACGTGCAGTAGACTGCTTATGTTACAGCATTATCAAATACATCGGTTCTTATGTAGCTGCTATGAACGGTGTAGATGCAATCGCATTTACAGGTGGTATCGGTGAAAATGCAATTCCGGTTCGTGAAACTGTTGTAAAGAGTCTGGGATATCTTGGAATCAAATTAGATGAAGAAGCAAACCAGACAAGAGGAGAAAATAAAGTAATCTCCACAGCAGATTCTAAAGTAAAAGTTGCAATCGTTCCGACAAACGAAGAACTTGCAATCTGTCAGGAAACAGCAGAACTGGTAAAGAATCAGAAATAATAGTTGACAAAAACGAATTACCTATGTATAATTGACAAGGTGTGATTAGGAGACTATTATGCTAATTGATTTATCAGATATTTTATCCGTGGATGGAAAGACGAAAGAATTAAAAATGCCGGTTTCCATGGATTCCTTTGAATCAAAACTTGGCAGTTTTCCGGTAGTAGAAAAACAGCCGTTAGATGTTGTAATTACGAATACAGGAAAAAAAGTGCTTCGAATTGAAGTAAAAGGCAAAGTGAGTCTTGCTCTGCCCTGCGACCGTTGTCTTAAAGATGTGGCAACGGAATTTGAAATTGACCTTGAAAAAGAGGTTGATATGAAAACTTCAGAGGAAGACAGGATAAAAGACTTAGATGAAATTAATTATATCACAGGTTGTAGCCTGGATATTGAGCAGTTAGTGCATAATGAGATTTTAATCCATTGGCCTATGAGGGTCCTGTGTAAAGAGGACTGCAAGGGAATCTGCAGCCATTGCGGAAAAGACTTGAATGAAGGGCCATGCTCATGTGAGCAGGAGAGCCCGGATCCACGAATGGCGGCAATCCGTGATATATTTAGCAAATTTAAGGAGGTGTAATTATGTCCATCTGTCCAAAAAATAAAACTTCTAAAGCAAGAAGAGATAAAAGAAGAGCAAACTGGAAAATGACTGCTCCGAACTTAGTAAAATGCAGCAAATGTGGTGCTTTAATGATGCCGCACAGAGTGTGCAAAGCTTGCGGAAGCTACAACAAAAAAGAAGTTATTGCTATGGATGCTGAATAATTCATAGTATGAGGGGCTGTCGTGTTTAGGCACGGCAGCCTTTTTTCATTTTATAAATTTATAAATGAATTTTGTAATAAATTTGTAATAAAATTGCAAGTTTTTCTTGCGATTTTCCAGAAAACAAGTTAATATAAGAGAGAACTTGTTAAAGGAGGAGTTTAGTATGAATAATAGATGGTATAAAAAATTATTACTGCTTCTTACGGTAGGATGCATGACTGTTTCTATGACCGGATGCAGTGCAGATTCTGTATTAGATAAATTATTGTCAGTGACTGATCCAAAGCCGGATAAAAAGACAGAGGCAACGAAAGAGGACAGCAGTGATAAAAAAGACAGTGCAGGTGAAAAAGAAGTAGAAGTGGCAAAACCGGAATTTACCACAAACTTAAGTGGAGCGGTGACTTATGCGGTAAATGCCAAAGCTTCTGCACTGACAGTAGAAGCAACTACGACGGATGATGGAAGTATTACTTATCAGTGGTATAAGAGCCAGACCGATACAAATGGCGGTGGAACTTTAATTGACGGGGCGACAGAAGCAAGTTACACTCCGCCAACCGATACCGAAGGGACACTTTATTATTATGTTGTAGCAACCAGTACCATTGGTTCTTCTACAAATGGAGCAACCAGTGATACCGCAGAAGTTATTGTGTCAGCGGATGGAACCATTCCGTCTGAAAGCGAAGACCAGGCAGGTGCAAGTAAGGTACTTGGCAAATGGGTACAGAATAATGATGGCTGGTGGTATGATAACGGGGATGGAACTTATCCGAGAAATGCATGGAAACAGATTGATGGAAAATGGTATGCATTTGATGAAAAAGGTTATATGAGAATCGGATGGTTTAAAGATGGAGACTCCTGGTATTATCTGTTAGACAGCGGAGAGATGGCGAAAGATACGGATATTGAGGGATATCATATTGGTTCAAATGGCAAAATGGAATAAAGGAATAAACAACAGTTCATCGCAGGCACGCTCTCGCTGCTTGTCGCTGGCAGTGGTACGTAAGCGACGAAAATACCGTCGCTAAGTACCAGCCGCTCCAAAGCACCTGCTTATGAATCTGTTGAAAGCAAAGAGTGGCAGGGATGAACGAGATGCAAATGGCAGTTGGCATCATTTGTTCCGATGTGCTGTAGTATGAATCTGTTGAAAACAAAAAGTGGCAGGGATAAAGTGATTTTGGGCGGTCGTAAAAGAGATTATCTTTTACGACCGTTTCTCTTGCCCTTTTTTTAGATGTCTGGTAAAATTAAGGGCATAGCGTACAGGAGGCAATGAAATGGGAAATCTGATTACAGTGGTAGTCGACGCCATGGGCGGGGATAATGCTCCGCATGAGATTATCAAAGGGGCAGTCGAGGCCGTAAAAGAAAAACAAAACTTAAAGGTACTTCTTGTCGGACAAAAAGAAGTGGTGGAAAAGGAATTAAGCGCTTATGATTATCCGAAGGAGAGAATAGAAGTTATACATGCATCAGAAGTGATTGAGACTGGAGAACCGCCGGTTGCTGCAATCAAGGGAAAGAAAGATTCTTCGATTGTAGTCGGAATGAAACTGGTCAGAAAGGGTGAGGCAGATGCTTTCGTTTCTGCCGGAAGTTCCGGTGCGATTTTGGTTGGCGGAACTACAATTGTAGGTCGAATCAAAGGAATTGAGCGTGCACCGCTTGCACCGATGATTCCAACGAAAAATGGCGCATCACTTTTGATTGACTGCGGAGCAAATGTGGATGCAAGGTCGTCTCATCTTGTGCAGTTTGCACGTATGGGTTCTATTTACATGGAACATGTTGTAGGGGTTAAAAATCCAAGAGTCGGAATTGTGAATATTGGTGTGGAAGAGGAAAAAGGCAATGCCCTAGTAAAGGAGACATATCCACTTTTAAAAGAATGTAAAGACATTAACTTTATCGGAAGCATCGAAGCAAGAGAGATTCCATCCGGTGTTGCAGATGTAATTGTAACCGAAGCCTTTGTAGGCAATGTAATTTTAAAATTATATGAGGGAGTCGGAGCGACTTTGATTTCTAAAGTAAAAGAAGGTATGATGACCACTCTTCGCAGTAAGATTGGAGCTTTGCTTGTAAAACCGGCATTAAAAAGTACATTAAAAAGTTTTGACAGCAGCCAGTACGGTGGAGCACCGCTTCTCGGATTAAGAGGGCTTGTAGTGAAATGTCACGGAAGTTCCAAAGCAAACGAAGTGAAAAACTCGATTATTCAGTGTATTTCCTTTAAAGAACAGGACATTAGTGAAAAGATTCGGGAAAATATTACAGTAGCGGTGAAAAAGACAGAGGAGGAGCAATAAAAAATGGAGTTAGAAAAATTACAGAAGATTATCGCAGAGGTATTAAATGTAGATGCACAGGAAGTGACAATGGATACTACATTCGTAGAGGATTTGGGAGCAGATTCTTTGGATATATTCCAGATTATCATGGGAATTGAAGAAGAATTTGATATTGAAATGCCAAACGAAGATGTAGAACATATTGTGACTGTAGGAGATGCAGTAGAAGAAATTAAAAAAATTGTAGGATAACTAAAAGAGTCAGATGTCTTCAAAAGGGAAAAATTCGGATGAAGACATCTGATTTTCAGATTGAGAAGAAGAAAATTCAGGTCGAACGCAAGAGAGACTTTAGATAAATAGAAAAAAGTAGAAGGGAAGTTTGTTAATCGATGAAGAAGTTATTAGAGCTTGAGCAGAGAATTGGCTATAAATTTGAAAATTTTGATTTGCTCGTAAAAGCAATGACGCATAGTTCTTATGCAAATGAACACAGATATGAAAAGAAAGAAAATAATGAGCGTCTGGAATTTTTGGGAGATGCGGTTTTAGAACTGATTTCCAGTGATTATTTATTTGCAAAGTATCCGGAAACTCCGGAGGGTGTACTGACAAAGAAACGTGCAAGTATGGTATGTGAGCCGACTTTAGCATTATGTGCAAGAGAAATTCCACTGGGAGATTATTTATTACTTGGAAAAGGCGAGGATGCAACAGGCGGAAGAAAAAGAGATTCCATTGTTTCAGATGCTATGGAGGCATTAATCGGTGCAATTTATCTGGACGGTGGTTTTGCTAATGCAAAAGAGTTTATTGACCGGTTTATTTTAAACGATATTGAAAACAAACAGCTCTTTTATGATAGCAAGACTACGCTTCAGGAAATCGTACAGGGAAGTTATGATGATGATGTACGTTATGAACTGGTAAAAGAAGAAGGTCCGGATCACAATAAGAGCTTTTATGTTCATGCTCTGCTTGGAAGTACGGTATTGGGAGAAGGAACAGGCCATACCAAAAAGGCAGCAGAACAGCAGGCTGCATACTGTGCGATTAAAAAACTTAAGAGTAAGGGTGGCCTATGTATTTAAAAAGCATTGAAGTGCAGGGATTTAAGTCCTTTGCAAATAAGATAACATTTGAATTTCACAACGGAATTACCGGAATTGTAGGCCCAAACGGAAGTGGAAAGAGTAACGTAGCAGATGCTGTACGCTGGGTGCTGGGAGAGCAGAGTGCAAAACAGCTTCGAGGCGGAAACATGCAGGATGTTATTTTCTCGGGAACAGAAACGAGAAAGCCTCTTGGATTTGCTTATGTTGCAATTACTTTAGATAACAGTGACCATAATCTTCCGATTGATTATGAAGAAGTGACGATTGCAAGACGACTTTATCGTTCCGGCGAGAGTGAATACCTGATGAATGGGGTTTCCTGCCGATTAAAAGATGTCAATGAATTGTTTTATGATACGGGTATCGGAAAAGAAGGGTATTCCATTATCGGACAGGGACAGATTGATAAAATCTTAAGTGGTAAGCCGGAAGAGCGAAGAGAACTGTTTGACGAAGCAGCAGGAATCGTAAAATTCAAACGAAGAAAAGCGGCATCTTTAAAGAAATTAGAGGAAGAACAGCAGAATCTGACCCGTGTCAATGACATTTTATCGGAGTTGACCAGACAGCTTGCGCCGCTTGAAAAACAGTCTGAGACAGCGAAGATATATTTAAAGAAGCGGGAAGAGTTAAAAGCGCTTGATGTCCGGATGTTTCTCGCAGAAATGGAACGCATCAATGCTCAGTTAAAAGAAATTGAAGAAAAATCGGAGATTGTCCGTCAGGATCTGGAAAAGACAGGTAAGGATTTTGAGACAACGAAGACCGAATATGAAGCGTTAGAGAAAGAGCTGGAGGCCTTTAATGTAAAAATTGAAGCGTTTCGTGAAGAGTCAACAAAAAAAGCGCTGGAGAAGCAGCAGTTAGAGGGGCAGATTAATGTAGCAAAAGAGCAGATTTCTTCGGCAAAGCAAAGTGATTTGCAGTATCGTGAGCGTGTGGAGACTTTAGAGGCGGAGTTAAAACAGAGGGAAGATAGTGAAAAGCTTTATACCGAAGAAAAGGCAGAGCTTGATGCAAAAATCGCTGAGATTAGGCAAAAAGAGGAGACAGCGAAGAATTTATTCAGGGATTTCGCTTTTGAGATTCATGAATTAGAAGAACAGTTAGAAGAAGATAAGAGCGAAATTATTGAAATTTTAAATCATCGTGGTTCGACGAAGGGAAAAATGCAGCGTTATGATGCGATGATGGAACAGATTTCTCTTAGAAAGACAGAGTTTAATCAGAAGCATCTGCGTTTAAAGAGTGAACTTGCAAAGCAGGAAGAAGAAAAGGAGCGCTTTGAGAAAGAACAGCAGGAAATTGATGCTGAGATTTTAAGTCTCACAAAGAAGAGTAATAAGAATGAGGATGAGATTACCAGATATCAGAGTCTGCTTGGAAAGAGTATCAAGGAACAGCAGGTTTTACAGAATGATTATCATAAAGAGGCTTCGAGATTAGAATCTTTAAGAAATATTACAGAGCGTTACGATGGTTACGGAAACAGTATCCGCCGTGTAATGGAGCAGAAGAAACGTGTTCCGGGGATTCACGGAGTTGTGGCAGATTTAATTAAAGTAGAAAAAAATTATGAAACTGCGATTGAAACCGCTCTTGGAGGAAGTATCCAAAATATTGTTACGGATAACGAAACGACTGCAAAACAGATGATTTCATTTTTAAAACAGAACAAATATGGAAGGGCAACGTTTTTGCCTTTAACCAGTATGGGTGCAGGACGTGGATTTTCGACTCCGTCTGCTTTAAAAGAGCCGGGAGTTGTTGGCGTGGCAAGTGAGCTGGTTTCTACGGAAGTTGAATATGAGAGTTTAATTGAATATCTGCTTGGGCGTACGCTTGTCGTGGAAAATATTGATTTTGCAATTGCAATTGCAAGAAAATACAAATACAGTCTGCGTATGGTAACGATTGAAGGAGAGTCTTTAAATCCGGGTGGTTCCATGACCGGTGGTGCATTCAAAAATAACAGCAATCTGCTTGGAAGAAGACGAGAGATAGAAGAGCTTGAGACTAAAGTTGAGAGTTTGAAAAATCAGCTGGAAGCAAAACAAAAAGAGATTGATACTTATCGGGAAAAACGAAATTTCCATCGTGAAGAAGCAGGACGATTAAATGCTGCACTTCAGGAGCAGTCCTTAAAAGATAATACCCTGCGTATGAATCAGAAAGCAATGGAACAGAAGGCAAAAGAGATTGCAAAAGAGTATACAGATTTAAAACGGGATCTTGCAGCACTTGAAAAACAGACGCAGGAGATTGAAGAAAATAGGGAATCTATTCGTGTGGAATTAGAGACGAGTGATAAACGAGAGGCCCAGTTAGAAGATCAGATTAATCAAAATCAGGAAAAACTGGATGAGAAGAAAAAGCAGGAAAACGCTCATTCAAAGGAATTAGAAGCACTGCATTTAGAAAATGCAGAACTCAGTTCCAAACAGGGATTTGCAAAAGAAAACCTGGAACGTATCTTAAGCGAAAAGAAGAATTTACAAAGACAGTTAATGGAACTGGCAGCAAATGTCAGTGATGCAAAAGATGAGATAGAGAAAAAAGAAGCCGAGATAGAAAAAATGCAGGAGGCAGTTGAAGCTGCAAAGACACAGGAAGCGGAAGATGAAGCGAAGCTGCAGGAATACCTTGCAAAAAAAGAGAGTATGAATCAAAGTCATAAGGGCTTCTTTGAAAAGAGAGATGAGCTTTCCGGTCGCATGAATCTTTTGGATAAAGACCTATACCGCCTGGAAAATCAAAAAGAAAAGCTTGAGGAGAATCAGGAGAATCAGATAGGTTATATGTGGGAAGAATATGAGATGACCTACAGTGCGGCAAAAGAACAGACTTTTGAGGAACCGCTTGAGCGCAGTGAAATCAAAAAGGCACAGGCAGAAGTGCGAAATGAAATTAAAAAGCTTGGAAATGTCAATGTCAATGCGATTGAGGAGTACAAAGAACTTTCCGAGCGTCATACGTTCTTAAATGCCCAGCATGAAGATTTGGTGGAAGCAGAGAAGACCCTGCTTAAGATTATTGATGAACTCGATATCGGAATGAGACACCAGTTTGAAGAAAAATTTGCACAGATTCGTGAAGAATTTGATAAGGCATTTAAAGAACTTTTTGGTGGCGGAAAAGGAACGATTGAGTTAGATGAGGAGGAAGATATCTTAGAGGCGGGAATCCGTATCATCTCTCAGCCGCCGGGAAAGAAGCTGCAAAATATGATGCAGCTTTCCGGTGGAGAAAAGGCACTCACCGCAATTGCACTGTTATTTGCGATTCAGAATTTGAAGCCATCCCCGTTTTGTCTGCTCGATGAAATTGAGGCAGCACTCGATGATTCTAATGTAACAAGATATGCCAGGTATCTTCATAAGTTGACAAAGAATACACAATTTATTATTATTACACATAGACGTGGTACGATGACCGCGGCAGACCGCCTTTATGGTATCACAATGCAGGAAAAAGGTGTATCTACCCTTGTTTCTGTCAACCTAATCGAGAATGATTTGGATAAGTAAGAGAAGCAGATGAGAAAATACAGAAAAGAGCAGGAGGGACTTATGGCAGAAGAAAAGAAAGGTTTTTTTAAACGACTGGTATCCGGTCTTACAAAAACCAGAGAAAATATTGTATCGAGTATTGATTCTATTTTCAGTGGATATTCCAGCATTGACGATGATTTCTATGAAGAAATTGAAGAAATTCTTGTTATGGGAGATTTGGGAATTAATGCAACCAATAATATTATCGAAGATTTAAAGCGACAGGTAGCAGAGAAGAAAATAAAAGACCCGCAGGAGTGTAAAAAACTGCTGATGGACAGCATCAAAGCACAGATGGCAGTCGGAGAGGCGGCTTATGAATTTGAGAACCGCAAATCTGTAGTGCTGGTGATTGGTGTAAATGGAGTTGGAAAGACTACTTCTGTCGGAAAACTGGCAGGAAAATTAAAAGACCAGGGAAAGAAAGTTGTGCTTGCAGCAGCAGATACATTCCGTGCGGCAGCAGGAGAACAGCTGACCCAGTGGGCGAACCGTGCAGGGGTGGAACTGATTGGAGGACAGGCAGGTGCTGACCCGGCATCTGTTGTGTATGATGCGATTGCAGCCGCAAAAGCAAGAAATGCCGACGTACTGCTTTGTGATACCGCAGGACGTCTTCACAATAAGAAAAATCTGATGGATGAGCTTCATAAGATTTATCGCATTATCGAACGGGAATATCCGGAAGCTTATTTGGAAACGTTAGTCGTTCTTGATGGAACGACCGGACAAAATGCACTGCTTCAGGCGAGACAGTTTAATGAGGTTGCAGATGTAACAGGAATTATCCTGACAAAACTTGACGGAACTGCAAAGGGAGGCATCGCTGTTGCAATCGAGTCAGAGCTGGATATTCCGGTAAAATATATCGGAGTCGGTGAAAGCATTGACGATTTACAGAAATTTAATTCGGATGAATTTGTAAATGCGCTTTTCGATTTCAAAGAAGAATAAAGTTTAAGTGGAACATTCGTGAAACCTGGCAGGCGATTTTAACCAGGAAGCATTGAAGCTTTCGCTTCGTGTGTAGTTCACTCAGTACATATAGTACATGCTGAAAAATTTCAGAATCGCCGAAAAAAACAGTTAGATGAACATCAAAGGAGGATATTAGGATTATGCTGACATTAGAAAAATTTGAAGAAGCGTCGGAAATCGTAAAGAAAGTAACCCAGGATACCAAACTGGTTTACAGCGATTATTTCAGTGCACAGACAGGAAACAAAGTTTATTTAAAACCAGAGAACATGCAGAAAACAGGTGCTTACAAATTAAGAGGTGCTTATTATAAAATCAGCACTCTTTCACCGGAAGAGAGAGCAAAAGGTTTAATTACAGCTTCTGCCGGAAACCATGCACAGGGTGTTGCTTATGCGGCAAAAGCATTTGGAGTAAAAGCGGTTATCGTTATGCCGACTACCACTCCATTAATCAAAGTAGAAAGAACAAAAAGTTATGGTGCAGAAGTAGTCCTTTACGGAAACGTATATGATGAAGCCTGCGAGCATGCTTATAAATTAGCCGAAGAAAATGGATATACATTCATTCATCCATTTGATGACCCGGCTGTTGCAACCGGACAGGGAACAATCGCAATGGAAATCATCAAAGAACTTCCGTTAGTAGATTATATCTTAGTTCCAATCGGTGGCGGCGGACTGGCAACAGGTGTTTCCACTTTAGTCAAGCTCTTAAATCCGAATATCAAAGTGATCGGTGTAGAACCGGCAGGTGCAAATTGTATGCAGGAATCTGTACGTCGTGGAGAAGTTACAACACTTGACAGTGTAAATACAATCGCAGATGGTACTGCTGTAAAAACACCGGGAGAAAAAATCTTCCCATATATCCAGAAAAATGTGGATGAAATCATTACCGTCAGCGATGATGAATTAGTTGTTGCTTTCCTTGATATGGTAGAAAATCATAAAATGATTGTAGAAAACTCCGGTCTGCTGACTGTAGCAGCTTTGAAACATCTGCAATTTAAAGATAAAAAAGTAGTTTCTATCTTAAGTGGTGGAAACATGGATGTTATCACAATGTCATCTGTAGTTCAGCTGGGTCTGATTGCAAGAAATCGTATCTTTACTGTATCTGTACTGCTTCCGGACAAGCCGGGTGAACTGGTACGTGTGGCAAGTGTAATTGCAGATAAGAAAGGTAATGTTATCAAACTTGACCATAACCAGTTTGTAAGTACAAACCGTTCTGCAGCAGTGGAACTGAAGATTACCATTGAGGCATTTGGTACAGAACATAAGAATGAAATTATTGAAGCACTGGAAGAGGAAGGATATCGTCCGAGACAAATCAGCGCAAATCTGTAGAATACAGAGACGCAGCAATTTCGTGCAGGCACGCTCTCGCTACTTGTCGCTGGCAGCGGTACATAAGCGACAAAGTCGCTAAGTACCGGCCGCTCCAAAGTGCCTGCAGAAATTTGCTGCTAAATAAAAATGAGAGGGCAGAGGTATAGGAAAAAAATTGCTCTTTGTTAGAAAATTAGATAGTTAGGAGAAATCCCTGAGTTTCTGTATGTAACATAGAAGAGATTCAGGGGTTTTCTTATATCTGAAATTGTGCGATGAGAAAATAATACTTATTCCTACCAGAATAGTAGTGAAATAAAGAGAAATGTGTTAGAATTAGGACGTCGGATGTATTTTGGAATATCTGGCAGGGCAGGAGGTTTGTTATGAGAGAGTTATATTTAGAGTGTTATTCTGGAATCAGTGGAGATATGACAGTTGCAGCTTTATTGGATCTTGGTGTTCCGGGGGAGTATCTGATGAAAGAGTTGGAGAAGCTGCATTTAGATGGATATGAGATAAAGATTTCCAAGACAAAGAAGAATCAGATTACAGCAACAGATTTTGATGTGATTTTGAAAGATGAGCATAAAGAGGAGCATGGTCATAAACATGCTCATACCCACGTAAATGATGAAGATGTGAAGGAATGTCATGAGCAGGAACACAGTCAGGAACATACGCATGTTCATAATAGTTATCGTGAGATTAAGGAATTTATTTTGGCTTCAGAGCTCTCGGATAGAGTGAAGGAAATGATTTTAAAGATTTTTCAGGTGATTGCAGAGGCAGAAGCGCAGGTTCATGGTACGGCTGTGGATGAAGTGCATTTTCATGAGGTTGGTGCGGTTGATTCGATTGTAGATATTTCGGCAGCAGCAATCTGTCTGGATTATCTGGGATTTGATTCGATTGTGACTTCTGAAATCTGGGAGGGAAAAGGGCATGTATGGTGTCAGCATGGAAGAATTCCGGTTCCGGCACCGGCAGTACTTGCGATTTTTTCAAAGAGCCAGACAAGACTTCATCTTTCAGGCGTGCAGGGAGAGATGGTGACACCGACAGGAGCGGGAATTGTGGCAGCGCTTTCGGGTGAGAATCAGCTTCCGGATTCTTTTGTAATTGAAAAAATCGGGATTGGAGCCGGAAAGAAAGATTTCCCTCATGCAAATGTGCTTCGTGCGATGATTTTAAATACTGAGAAAGAGAAAAAGGCGGTGCATGAACATAAGCATAAATATAGTCATGAGCATGAATATGATCATGCACATTGCCCTAAGGAGCAGGAAACCGAAAAAAAAAAGACAGCTGTAAATGAGATAATAGTAGAGAAAAAAGAAGAAAGAAAAGAAGAAAGAAAGAATAAAAATGAGCAGAAGGGATTTCACGATGTCCAGACGGAAACGGTATGTGTCATGGAGACAAACGTGGATGACTGCTCGGGAGAACAGCTTGGTTATGCCAGAGAAGTATTATTAAAGGCCGGTGCGCTGGATGTGTGCTGTATGCCGCTTTATATGAAAAAGGGGCGTCCGGCATATTTGTTTCAGATTATCTGCAAACCGGCAGATGAAGAAGCATTAAAAACAATTTTATTTAGAGAGACAACCAGCATTGGATTTCGCAGATATGAGGAAGAACGACAAAAATTAGACCGTGAAATGATAAGTGTCACACTTTTGGATGGAAATACCATTCGGATTAAGAAATGTATGCATCATGAGATGACTTATTATTATCCGGAATATGAGGATGTCAGGAAAACCTGTGAAATGCGTGGTGAGGCATTTCGGATGGTTTATGAAGAGGCAAGAAGTTTGGCCAAGAAAAGTGAGGAGTGATAAGAGGTGGAATTGACGCAAAAAGAAGAGCGATTATATGAGATTATGAAGGGGTATGCAAAGAAGGATTTATGTATTGCGTTTTCAGGTGGAGCAGACAGCAGCTTGTTATTAAAGCTTGCTGTAAAATGTGCAGCACCTGGGGTAAGGGTACATGCAGTTACTTTTGAAACCGTACTGCATCCATCCTGTGATTTGGATATTGCAAAACAGGTTGCAAAAGAAACCGGAGCGATTCATAAAATCATTTTCTTAGACGAATTTGAAGATGAAAGAATTAAAAAGAATCCGAAGAATCGCTGTTATCTGTGCAAAAAAAGTTTGTTTGAAAAGCTGTTGGCTTATGCAGACGAAGCAGGGGCAGAAACCATCTTAGAAGGAACAAATGAAGATGATTTACATGTGTATCGTCCGGGGCTTGCGGCAGTCCGGGAACTTGGAGTAAAAAGTCCGCTTGCCGAGGCACATTTAACCAAACCGGAAGTACGTGCTCTTGCAAGAAAAGAAGGAATTTCCGTTGCAAATCGTCCGGCGGCTCCCTGTCTTGCAACGCGTCTGCCCTATGGTTCAGAACTTGACTTTGAAGTACTGAAAAAGATTGATGAAGGCGAACAGTATATGAAGAGTCTGGGATTTGAGATTGTGCGTATCCGCCTGCACGCAAATGTGGCAAGAATTGAGGTTCCGGTAGCTGAATTTGAAAAATTTATGGGACAAAGAGAAGCAGTGCTTGCAAAATTAAAAGAACTTGGATTTGTTTATGTGACACTTGATATGGAAGGATTTCGAAGTGGAAGTATGGATGTCGATGCCCACGACGCTTGACGACCACGCAGCAGATGAAAAATCAGGCAAGTAGTGAAGTAGATTGCAAAGATCCGCTTGACTATGCACTGTATAAGTGTCAAGAAAAAATACTTGACACTTCAAAAATCATGTAGTATGATAAGCAAGGTGATGACAAGTGGAACAATTTGTACAGCAGACTTTATTATACGATTTTTATGGGGAACTCTTAACAGAGCACCAGCGCAGAATCTATGAGGATGTCGTGCTCAATGACTACTCACTTAGTGAAGTGGCAGCAGATTTGGGAATCAGCAGACAGGGCGTGCATGACAACGTCAAACGCTGTAATAAGATTCTTTCAGACTATGAAGAAAAATTGCATCTCGTAGAGAAGTTTGTAAATATTAAGGAAAAAATCCACAGGATTCACGGTCTTGCAAAAAATTGCGAAAGCATCAGCAAGGAAGAACTGGTTTCCGAGGTGGAACACATTTCCCAGGAAATTTTGGAGGAGTTGTAGCAGATGGCATTTGAAAGCTTAACGGATAAACTACAAAATGTATTTAAAAACTTGAGAAAAAAAGGCCGTCTGACGGAAGCCGATGTAAAATCCGCTTTGAAAGAGGTCAAAATGGCGCTTCTCGAAGCCGATGTAAGTTTTAAAGTGGTAAAACAATTTATGAAATCCGTTCAGGAGCGTGCAGTTGGACAGGATGTAATGTCCGGCTTAAATCCGGGACAGATGGTAATTAAGATTGTAAATGAAGAACTCGTAAACCTGATGGGAAGTGAGACAACCGAACTCGCTTTAAAGCCGGCAGGAGAGATTACCGTACTTATGATGGTAGGTCTTCAGGGTGCAGGTAAGACAACAACCACGGCAAAACTGGCAGGCAAGCTGAAATCAAAAGGAAGAAAACCTCTTCTGGTCGCATGTGACGTATACCGTCCGGCCGCAATTACACAGTTGCAGGTCAATGGTGAAAAACAGGGCGTGGAAGTCTTTGCAATGGGGGACAAACAAAGTCCGGTTGATATTGCAAAAGCAGCGTACGAACATGCGAAAAAAGAAAAATACAACGTGGTTATCTTAGATACCGCGGGTCGTCTTCATATTGATGAGGACATGATGCAGGAGCTTGCAAACATAAAAGAAGCGATTTCTGTAGACCAGACAGTACTGGTAGTCGATGCAATGACCGGACAGGATGCGGTGAATGTAGCAGAGACCTTCGGTGAGAAAGTCGGAATCGACGGAGTCATTCTTACAAAGATGGATGGTGATGCCCGAGGCGGTGCAGCATTATCAATTAAAGCAATCACAGGAAAACCGATTCTGTTTGTCGGTATGGGAGAAAAATTATCGGATTTGGAACAATTTTATCCGGATCGTATGGCATCCCGTATCCTTGGAATGGGCGATGTGATGAGCCTGATTGAAAAAGCGCAGGCAAACATTGATGAAGAAAAAGCCAAAGAGATGGAACAGAAATTCCGTAAGAACTCATTCGGCTTTGATGATTACCTTGAAAGCATGAATCAGATGAAAAACATGGGAGGAATTTCCAGTGTCTTAAATATGATTCCGGGAATTGGCGGACAGGTAAAAGATATTGAAAATATGGTAGACGAAAAGGATATGGCGAGAAAAGAAGCAATGATTCTTTCCATGACACCAAGAGAACGTTCTCATCCGGAAATCCTGACTCCACAGAGAAAAGCAAGAATTGCAAAAGGTGCAGGAGTGGATGTGGCGGAAGTCAACCGTCTAGTAAAACAATTTGAACAGGCAAAGAAAATGATGAAACAGATGCCTGGTCTTATGAATGGCAAGGGTGCTAAGAGGGGAAAATTCAAACTTCCCTTTTAACATATAAATCAAGAAGATAAGAAAAGAAAATAGTTAAATTTCAGGAGGAAAAAATAATGGCAGTAAAAATCAGATTAAGAAGAATGGGACAGAAAAAAGCTCCTTTCTATAGAATCGTTGTTGCAGATTCCAGATCCCCAAGAGATGGTAAATTCATCGACGAAATCGGAACTTATGATCCAAATCAGGACCCAAGTGTATACAAAGTAGACGAAGAAGCAGCTAAAAAATGGCTTGCTAACGGTGCTCAGCCAACAGAAGTTGTATCCAAAATCTTCAAAGCAGCTGGTATCGAAAAATAATATAGGTCCAGGGGGTGGCTTGTAATGAAAGAATTAGTTGAAGTAATTGCAAAGTCTCTTGTAGATTATCCGGACGAAGTTGCGGTAACAGAGCGGGAAGAAAACAATGCGGTATTTGTAGAACTCAAAGTAGCATCTGCAGATATGGGCAAAGTAATCGGACATCAGGGAAGAATTGCAAAAGCAATCCGTACCGTAGTGAAAGCTGCATCTTCCAAAAATGATAAAAAAGTTATCGTAGATATTTTACAGTAAAAGTAAATGAGAGGGCTGTACACGTTGATGTGCAGTCCTTTTTTTAGCGAAAAAGTAAATTAAGGAGTTATAAATAAGTATGGAAGATTTATTACAGGTAGGTGTCATCACAACCACACACGGAATCCGCGGGGAAGTAAAAGTCTATCCGACCACCGACGATGTACACCGCTTTGAAGAATTAGAAAGCGTATTATTGGATACAGGAAAAGAATACAGAGAATTAAAAATTAAGAGTGTGAAATATTTCAAACAATATGCCATCTTAAAATTCAAAGGCATTGATAATATCAATGACATTGAAAAATATAAAGGTAAAAGCCTCTTTGTCACAAGAGAAAATGCACAACCGCTTGGAGAAGATGAATATTATATTGCAGATTTAATCGGCATGGAAGTTTACTTAGAGGATGGAAGTCATTTTGGAACGTTAAAAGATGTTATGGAAACCGGTGCAAATGATGTTTATATTATTAAGACGGAAGAAGGAAAAGAAGTGCTGATTCCGGCCATCTACGAATGTATTTTAGATGTCGATGTAGAAGCAGGAAAGATGGAAATTCACCTGTTGGACGGATTAGTATAAAAAAGGAGAAAAACAAATGGATTTTCATGTACTCACCCTGTTTCCGGATATGGTCAGACAGGGATTAAATACCAGTATCATCGGAAGAGCGATGAAAGAGGGACATATCACATTAAATACAGTCAATATCCGTGATTTTTCTATCAATAAACATAATCGCGTGGATGATTACCCTTATGGGGGCGGAGCCGGAATGGTGATTCAGGCAGAACCGGTTTACCGCGCCTGGGAATCTGTGGCAAAAAACAGTAAAGCTATAAAACAAGGCAAAAAACCAAGATGCATTTATCTGACCCCACAGGGAAAAGTCTTTCATCAGACGATGGTAGAAGAATTTGCCCAGGAAGAAGAACTGATTTTTTTATGCGGACATTATGAGGGGATTGACGAACGTGTTTTAGAAGAAGTGGTCACAGACTATGTCTCTATTGGAGATTATGTGCTGACAGGGGGAGAACTTGCTTCTATGGTCATGATTGACGCTATCTCAAGATTTGTGCCGGGTGTTTTAAATAATGAAGAATCTGCCCAGTTTGAATCCATGCAGGATAACCTCTTAGAATATCCGCATTATACTAGACCGGAAAGCTGGCATGAAAAAGAGGTGCCGAAAGTACTCTTAACCGGAGACCATAATAAAATTGAAGCATGGAGATGGGAACAGTCTCTGATACGAACCAAAGAGAGACGACCGGATTTACTCGAGAAAAATAAAAGTTTAAAAGTGGCTTATTTCAGCCCGACCGGAGGCACAAAGAAAGCAGCGGAGATGTTAGCAACGATGCTCTCCCAGAATCCGGAATACATTGATTTGACGAGAAGAAAATTCCGGAAACAAAAACAATACTTTGGAAAAAAAGATTTACTGCTTGCAGCTGCACCGGTGTACGGAGGTCAGCTTCCACAGTTAAAAGAAGCTCTTTTTACAAACTTTAAAGGTGACCATACCCCTTGTATTTTGATGTCTGCTTACGGAAATCGTGACTTTGATGATACCCTTGCACAGATGAAAGACATTTTAGAGGCGAGAGGATTTTACTGCATCGGAGCAATCGCACCAATTATTCCACACATTTATTCCGAAAAACTGGGGGCAGACCGTCCAAATGCAGAAGATGAGAAAGTCTTCCGACAGTTTGCAGTTACAGTGAAGCAGAGATTGGAAGATGGATTGGAAGCATCCCTCATGATTCCGGGAAATCCAAAGCCAGAACCAAAGACCATGAAGCCGGTGGTTCATTACTTTGATGAAACAAAATGTAAGGGCTGTCAGACATGTGTTCAAAAATGCCCGACCTCAGCGATTAATAAAGACACATATCAAATAAAGGAAGAACTCTGTGTTGGCTGTCTGCGCTGTGAAAGGGTATGTTCGGGTGGGGCAAGAAGCAGTGACTATGAAAGTGTTAAAAAATATCTGGAGGACAATTTCTGTCATCCAAAAGAAGTAAGATGGTATTAAAAGGAAAAATGACGAAGAAATTTACAATAATGTGGTAGAAAATGGCGGATTGACTCTTGTCTTGACAAAAAATAGATGATATCATTAATAAGAAAATGCGTCAGATAAAGAAGAGAATAGGGAAATCTGATGAAATTCGGCAATATAGGGATAAAGGGGAAAGAAAAAAGAATATGTACCAAAGAGAGTCAAAAGGGTGGTTTAAGCACTATGATTTTATTCTGCTGGATTTAATCTGTCTGCAGATAGCTTTTTTTCTGGCTTATGTGCTCCGTGGAGCAGGCTGGAATCCATACTCACGTCTGCTTTATCGGAATATGGCAATTTTTGTAGAAGCGGCAGACATTGTTGTGATTTTCTTTTTTGAGACATTAAAAAATGTTTTAAAGAGAGGACACTATGTAGAATTTATAGAGACACTCAAACATGTGCTGATTGTGTGCGCAGTGTCGATGAGTTATCTGTTTTTGATTAAAGAAGCAGAAAAGTATTCGAGATTTATTCTGATTACGACAATGTGCTTCTATTTTATCCTGACTTATACAGTAAGAGAAGCCAGAAAATCAGTATTACAAAAACAGATGGAAGCTGGAAAAGACCGCTCCCTGCTGATTGTGACGACTTCAGATGTTGCAGGAACGGTAATTCGTGATATGAAAGACCACAATTATGCGAGATTTACACTTTCCGGAATTGCAATTATTGACAAGGATATGACGGGAAAAGTAATCGGTGGAATTCCGGTGGTTTCAAATCGAGAAAACACACCGGATTATATCTGCCAGCAATGGATTGACGAAGTGCTGGTTGTACCGTCGGAAGATGCAGAATATCCGGAAGATTTGATGAAGAAAATGATGGAAACAGGTGTAACGGTACATTTAAATCTTGCGAAAGTATCGAATACGAGAGGGAAAAAACAATTTGTTGAACAAATCGGAACTTATACGGTTCTGACAACAACAATGAATTATGCAACAGCAAGACAGCTGTTTTTCAAACGAGCGATGGATATTGCAGGCGGTTTGGTCGGATGTATTTTAACAGGGCTTATCACTCTGTTTGTTGGACCTGCAATCTACATAAAATCACCGGGACCGATTTTCTTTTCTCAGGAAAGAGTCGGAAAAAACGGAAAACGATTCAAACTGTATAAATTCAGAAGCATGTATTTAGATGCAGAAGAACGAAAAGCAGAACTGATGAAAGATAACAAACTTGGTGATGCAAAAATGTTTAAACTTGATTTTGACCCACGTGTAATCGGAAATGAAATCCTTCCGGATGGAACGAAAAAGACCGGAATTGGAAACTTCATAAGATCCACCAGTCTGGATGAATTTCCGCAGTTTTGGAATGTGTTAAAAGGCGATATGAGTATCGTGGGAACACGTCCTCCGCTGATTGGAGAAGTTTCCGAGTATGAGCTGCACCATCGGGCACGACTTGCGATAAAACCGGGGATTACCGGTATGTGGCAGGTAAGCGGAAGAAGTGATATCACGGATTTTGAAGAAGTGGTAGAGCTCGATAAAGAGTATATTGAAAATTGGAATATTGGACTGGATATTAAGATACTGTTTAAGACCGTGATGGTGGTGTTTAAAAAGGAAGGGTCGGTATAACGATGGAAAATTTGTGATTCTGTTTAAGGTTGAAAAATGTTAGGCAGGATCACAATTTATGTATAGAGAAATATAAGTGAAAATTAAGAGATTTTTATTGTAGAAAGATGGGACTGATTTATGAAAAAATATAATAAAGATAAAGTCAAAGTGTGTTTAGTAGGTTCTTCAGGAGGACATTTGACACATTTATATATGTTAAAACCATTTTGGGAACATAAAGAAAGATTTTGGGTTACTTTTGATAAAGAAGATGCAAGAAGTTTACTTGAAGGTGAGAGAGTTTATCCTTGTTATTATCCTACAAATCGTAATATTAAAAATCTGCTTAGAAATACAGTAGTAGCTTGGAAAGTGCTGAGAAAAGAAAAACCAGATTTGATTATTTCAAGTGGAGCAGCGGTATCCGTTCCATTTTTCTATTTGGGTAAATTATTTGGTGCAAAATTGATATATATAGAAGTATTTGATCGTATTGATAAACCTACATTATCTGGAAGATTAGTTTATCCAATTGTAGACAAATTTATTGTGCAATGGGAAGAACAAAAACAGGTTTATAAAAAAGCAATTAATTTAGGAAGTATATTTTAAAGGTAGGGATTCAATATGATTTTTGTTACAGTAGGAACACATGAACAATCATTTAATAGATTAGTACAAAAAGTAGATGAATTAAAAAGAGATGGAATTATTAAAGAGGATGTTATTATACAAACAGGATTTAGTACATATACTCCTCAGTATTGTCAATGGAGTAAGTTAATTCCTTATCAGCAGATGGTAAAAAATGTAGCAGACGCAAGGATAGTAATTACTCATGGAGGTCCGGCTAGTTTTATTATGCCACTTCAAATTGGAAAGACACCTATAGTAGTGCCACGTCAGAAAAAATTTGACGAACATGTAAATGACCATCAAGTTGAATTTGCGAGAAATGTATATGAGCGAATGGGAACAATTATTCCAATAGAAGATATTGAAAAATTGGAAGAGACTATCTTAAATTATGAGCAGATTGTTAGCAAAATGGGACATGGAATGAGCAGCAACAATTTAAAATTTAATCAAGATTTAGAAAAGATAGTGGAAGATATTTTTACAAATAAAAAGGAGAAAAACAAATGATTATTACAAAAACACCATTTCGCATGTCTTTTTTTGGGGGAGGAACTGATATGCCATCGTTTTTTGAAAAAAATGGTGGTTCTGTATTATCAACTACATTTGATAAATATTGTTATGTGAATGTTCGCCATTTACCTCGTTTTTTTGATTATTCGACAGAACTATCTTATTCAAAAACAGAAAGAGTAACAGCTGTTGAGGATATTCAGCATCCCGCAATTAGAAACGCAATGAAGTTTTTGGATATGCACGAAATTCGTTTGACATATGAAGCAGATTTACCAGCTCGTTCTGGTTTAGGAACAAGTAGTTCTTTTGCAGTTGGTATGTTAAATGCTTTTTACGCATTAAAAGGAAAGTATGCAGATAAGAAAAAACTTGCAGATGAAGCAATTTATTTGGAGAGAGAATTGTGTCAGGAAGCTGGTGGATGGCAGGATCAGATTGCAGCTTCGTTTGGTGGATTTAATCGTATTAATTTTACAGATGAAGGATATGAAGTTCTTCCAATTATTATTTCTCCAGAAAGAAAAAAACAGTTAAATCAAAATTTAATGATGTTTTTTACTGGATTTACAAGATTTTCATCTGATGTTCAGAAGGCAAATGCAGCAGGTAAAGTAGATAAAACAGCACAACTTAAAGAAATGCTTTCTTTAGTAGATGATGCAGAAAGAGTTTTAACCGATAAATCTGTGGATTTAGATGAGTTTGGTAGAATGCTAGACCATACATGGAAATTAAAAAGACAAACAGGTAATGCAGTTTCTACAAGCAATATAGACATCCTTTATGATAAGGGAATTAAAGCTGGAGCATTAGGAGGAAAATTACTTGGTGCAGGTGGCGGTGGCTTCTTAGTATTTTATGTAGAGCCAGAAAAACAGGCAAAAGTGAGAGAAGCAATGAAAGAATTAATGTATATTCCATTTTCTTTTGAAGATGGAGGAACAAGAGTTATTCATTATACTCCAGAATCATATGAACCATTAGTATAAGGAGAATTGATACATGAAAGTTGTAATTATGGCTGGTGGAAAGGGAACGAGAATTTCTTCAGTTGCCAGTGATATTCCAAAACCTATGATAAAAATTGAAGGGAAGCCTGTTCTGGAGCATGAAATTGAATGTTTAAGAGAGCAGGGCTTCAAAGATATTATTCTTACTGTAAGTCATCTGGGAAATATAATAATGGATTATTTTGGCGATGGAAGCGGTATTTCTCCGGTAACAGGTAAAAGTTTTGGTGTAAACATTGAGTATTATTTTGAAAAAGAACCTTTAGGAAATGCTGGTGCTTTATTTAAAATCAAAGACAAATTGACGGAGGATTTTCTCCTTTTAAATGCAGATGCAATGTTTAACGTAGATTTTAACCGATTTGTTGAATTCCATAAATCTCATGGTGGAACGGTTACGTTATTTACTCATCCTAATAGTCATCCGTATGATAGTGGTCTGATAATAGCAGATGGAAATGGAACTGTACAGGAATGGCTGGCAAAAGAAGATGAAAGACCAACCTATTACAAAAACAGAGTTAATGCTGGTCTTCATGTAATTTCACCAGAAATTTTGAAACAAGAAATAGATACTCCTAAAATTGATTTAGATAGACAGCTTTTAAAACCTTTGTCTGGAACAGGTAAGATGTTTTGCTATGATAGTCCAGAATATGTTAAAGACATGGGAACTCCAGATAGATACTATGCGGTATGTGAAGACTTTAAAGCTGGACATGTACAGGGAAAGAATTTGAAAAATAAGCAGAAAGCAATTTTTCTTGACAGGGATGGAACAATCAACAAATATGTTGGATTTCTAAGAAACATTGATGAATTTGAATTGATTGATGGGGTATCCGAAGCAATCAAAAAAATGAATGAATCTGGATATTTAACAATTGTTGTGACGAATCAACCAGTAATTGCTCGTGGAGAAGTGAGCTTTGAAGATTTAGAAGATATTCATAATAAGATGGAAACTTTACTGGGGAAAGATGGAGCTTATATAGATGGTCTTTATTATTGTCCACACCATCCGCATAAAGGATATGAAGGAGAAAGACCTGAATTAAAAATAGAGTGTGAATGTAGAAAGCCGAAGCCAGGAATGCTTATGAAAGCAGCAAAAGATTTTAATGTAGATTTAGAGAAATCTTGGATGGTAGGTGACGGTGAAAATGATGTTTTGGCAGGAAAAAATGCTGGATGTAAAACGGTATTAATTGGCAATCAGGATTATCAACAGGATTATACAGTCTCATCATTAAAAGAGTTTGTAGATAAAATGTTGTAATTGGTAAAAAAGGAGTTTTAGAGCAATGAGAAAACTAGAAGAAAGATTACAGAAACATATTGATTTATTAATAGAAAGATACCCTGCATTAAAAAGTATTGAACAGTCTATTATTGATGCGTATTTAGTCATGGAAGAATGCTATGAAAACGGTGGAAAATTGTTAATTGCAGGAAATGGTGGTTCAGCAGCAGACTCAGAGCATATAGCTGGTGAATTGATGAAAAGATTTAAAACTCCTCGTCCAGTAAAAAAAGAATTTGCAGATAAACTTATTGCGATTGATCCAGAAAGAGGAAGACAACTTGCAAATAATTTGGAATGTTCATTGATGGCAATTCCGTTAGTGGCACATGAGGCGTTGACTACTGCTTATATTAATGATGTGGATGGACTAGGGGTATTTGCACAGCAGTTATTTGGGTTTGGAAGAAAAGGGGATGTATTCTTAGGTATTTCTACTTCTGGAAATAGTAAAAATGTAATACCAGCTACTGTAGTTGCACGAGCATTAGGAATTAAAGTTATTGGCCTTACAGGAGAAAAGGGGGGCGAATTAGCAAAAGTAGCGGATGTTGCAGTTAAAGCTCCAGCAATAGAAACGTATATGGTTCAGGAATTACATTTACCTATATATCACTGTTGGTGTTTGATGTTAGAGGATAAATTTTTTGGTGAAAATGATTATGAATAAGAAGATATCGAAGATTTCTGTAATTACAACCTTGTATAAAGGAAATAAATATATTGAACAATTGCAGAAGATGATTGAGAGAAATGCAGAAGTATTAAGAAAACAATATGACATAGATGTTGAATATATATTAGTTAATGATTTTCCGGATGAAGATGTAATATTATATGATGAAAGACCATTAAATTATATTGTTAGAGTGCAAAACAATGAAGTTAATTCAGGGATTCATGTTTCAAGAATAAATGGGATTAAAAATTCGGATGGTGAATTGATTTTTATTTTAGACCAAGATGATAAGATTGAAAAGAATTATCTTTTAAGCCAATATGAGAATTTAGGAGACAATGATGTAATCGTTTGTAATGGATATAAAGAGCTTAATAATTACAACAAAGTAATTTATAGAGATGTTTTAAAACATCATTTGATAAATAAAAAGAATATATATTTATTGGCAGCTAACCAGATTGTTTCTCCAGGACAATGTTTAATTAGAAAATCAGCTATTCCGAAGGAATGGTTGGAAAATCCTCAATATGCAAATGGATCAGATGATTTATTTTTATGGCTACTTATGTTAGAAAAAGGAATCAAATTTAGAGTAAATAGAGAAAAGCTATATGTACATGTTATGACAGGCGAAAATTTATCTGATGATTTAAAAAAAATGAGTTTATCTGATAAAGAGATGTTGGATATTTCTGAAAAAAAGAAGCTTTTAAATGCTAAAGACATAAAAAAAAGAAGAAGATTAATAAAATATTTAAATGTTACGAAATCAAATGATACTACTCGAATTAAGAAATATATAACGTATCTTTTAAATATTGATATTACAATATTAAAAATATATGCATTTTATATTTAGAAGTAAAGATGTTTTATTGGAGGTATTATGAGAAAAATTTTATTTATTTCCATGTGTATGCCTTTTGAGAAAGCGTTTCATGCAGGTGGAAAAACATTTAATTATTATATAAATAAATTTGCCAATGATTCTGCTAATGAGGTTACTCTTATTGCTAAGGTTTTACCAGAAGAGGAAGAATATATAAAAGAGGTAAATTTAAATATAGATGCATATTATGTATGTACGCCGAAAAATAAAGTTAAAAAATATTTAAGTTATGTAAAAAGTATAAATTCAAAATTTAATCCAACATATCCGTATGGAAATGTATTGACAAAAGAAATATTCGATCAGATTGAAGAAAAATTAAAACAGTTAAAAGAAAAAGAATATTGTCCGGATATAATTGTTTTAGAGTGGACATGGATGATGCTGTTTATTGATAAAGTAAAGAAGTATTACCCTGATGCTGTATATATAGCTTCAGAACATGATGTTTCTTTTTTAGGTTTGGAAAGAAAAAAAGATAATATTAAGAATTCTTTTTTTAAATATAAGCAAGAGATATATTATCAAAATATAAAAAAGAGGGAACTTCAGTGTATAAATGAATGTGATTATGTTGTTACACATAATGAGAAAGATCGCAAATTGTTGCTGGAAAATAATATAAATGAAGAACGAGTAGGAACTATTACACCATATTTTGAAAAGCCCAATATAGTAAAAAGAAACTCTAATTTTAAAGATATAGTATTTTATGGTGCAATGAATAGAACTGAAAATTCAGAGACTGCTATTTGGTTTATAAAAAATGTTTTACCTCGTTTAGAGGATTTAGATGTTAGATTTGTTATTATAGGTAATAAGCCTCCAGAAGAACTCAAAAAACTGGAGAATGCTAGAGTTGAGGTGACAGGATTTGTCGATAGTGTTGAACCGTATTTCTCAAAGGCAATGTGTTTAGCTGCTCCTTTACAGGGAGGAGCGGGAATTAAAGTGAAAATTTTAGAAGCAATGGCAATGGGAGTACCGGTAATAACTAATCAAATAGGTATTGAAGGTATTGATGCAGAAAACGGAATTCATTATTTCTATTGTGAAACACCAAAGGAATATGAAACAATAATTAGAAAGATATACGAAAAGGAAATAGATGCTGAAATTATAGCTCAAAATGCTGTGAAAATGATAAACGATAATTACAATCTTGAAAAATCATTTGAAAAATATAGCAAAAAAATATATGACTTGGCATCTGCGGCAAAGGATGTGAAGAATGAAGAATAATGAAAATATCTGTATTATTTTAGTGAATTATAATGGATATGATGATACAGTAGAGTGTATAAAGAGTATAGAAAATAGTGATTATGATAACTATAAAATTATTTTGGTAGACAATGGTTCAAAGGATAAAAATAAGATACTTAATGATAATTACATAAATAATGCAGCTGATGTAATAATTTCTGAAGAAAATTTGGGGTTTTCAGGAGGAAATAATTTAGGGATTAAATATGCTCAAGAAAAATATGATCCGGAATATTATTTATTATTAAACAATGATACTGTAATAACTAAGGATACCATTTCAAACTTGAAAAAGGGATTTGATTTTGATAGTAAAGCAGGGATTATTACAGGTAAAATATACTATTTTTCGGAACCGAAAACTATATGGGCAGCAGGTGGAAAATTTAATTTTAATACAGGAATAGCAGATCAACCTGAATTGGGGAAAATAGATGATGGAGTTCAGTATGAAAATACCTGTGAGGTGTCTTTTGCTACTGGATGTACTATGCTTATATCTAAACAGGTTATAAATACTGTTGGTTATTTAGAAGAAAGTTATTTTTTGTATGCAGAAGATACAGATTATTGTTGTAGAGTACTGAATGCAGGATTCAAAATAATTTATGTGGGAAAAGCATTAATATATCATAAAGTAAGTGCATCAACAGGAAAACAAAGTAATATGCAACAATATTATATGTTTAGAAATAATTGTTATATAATTAAAAAATATTGCAATAAACCATTATATGGATACGCACGAAGAATATATCGAACAATAAAAGAAATGAAATATGAGCATTATTCGTTAAGAGTTTTATATAAAGCTTGGAGAGATTTTCATAAGGGTATAATTGGAAAAGTGGAAATAAGTTAATAACAAACAAATAATAAATAAAAAGAAGTAGGGTGTGCAAATGAAAATAAAGACATCACAACTATATAAATTAATAATATATTTTTTTATTACATGGGATACAATACTATTATCTGTATTTAATTTCAATCCAGGTGGTAAAAGATACTCTGTTATGGTGCTATCTGCTATAGCAATATCTCTTATGATTTTTGTATTAAAAAGAAATAAAATGTATATGGATTTATTTAAATGGCCTAAAGTTTATGCACTTCTATTAAGTTGTATGCTTTTAATACATTATATATATGATGTATTAATTAATAAAGTAAATATAAATGCTTTTATGCATAATGCTTGTTATTATGCCATATTCTTTATGGCGTTTCCAATGATTTTGATAATAGAAAAAGACGAAGAGAATTTCTGGAAATTTATAAATATTTTAATGTTCATATGGTATACATGGTTTTTAGTACAATATTTGGCATATCAAAATGGAGGGATTTTATTAGCTCCTGCTTTAAAATCGGGTGAGCTTTTAGGAAATAGCATAAGAGATGGTAGCATCAGATTGGAAATGAAGGCTATTGCACATATAGCTATTTTATATAATTTTGATCAATTTTATAATCATGGAAAAGAAGCTGGAAAAAAGAGAAAATATAATCTATTGATGTTTCTTTACGGACTTTTTGTAATGGTGGTTATTGAGCAAACAAGAGGATATTTTATTGCAATTTTTGGAGCTATTGCTGTTTTAATTTTATGCTATAATAGAAACTCAAAAAAATTCTGTATAACATTTTGTCTTGTAATTATTGGAATTATTATTTTACTAAAAACGAATGTAATAGGGGGATTTTTGAGTTCAGTATTAGACAGTAGTGAATCATATGAAAAAGGAGCTACAGGTTTAATTAGACTAAGAGGAATGGCTGTGTTTTGGGAGGCATTCAAAAGAAATCCATTGTTTGGATTGGGCTTCCAGACCACGGGAGATAACGCAATTACACAATCTGGAATTTTTTATTTTAATGATGATGGTTTTGTAGGAATAGTAGGGCAAATAGGAATTTGGGCATTTATAATATATGGAATGATGTTATTACGATTTACTTATATTGTTGCAAAACTTTTCAAAATTAAGCAATATACAAAGGGAACACAGCTTTTAGGATTTTTAGTTTATTTATTTTTGACATCAATTTCATTAATTTGTTATTGGAATACGACATGTATGTTATGTCCGATACTATGGGCAATTTTTGAGGTAGGCTATCATAAAGGAATGACAAGTTGTGCAATAAATAGTTAGACATTGATTTATTAATGTCTTATTTATGAATGGAGTTAATTATGGGAAAAAAAGTATGTGTTGTTACTTGGTATGGCGGAACAAATTATGGGACAAATTTACAGGCATATGCATTAGTAAAGAAACTTAATTTGATGGGGTATACAGCGACAATCAAAGGCGATATAAAAAAGAATGTTAATTATTTTTTTCATCCTTCTATAGTATTGGATCGAATAAGATGTAAATTAAATAATATTATTTTAAAAAAAAATTCTAACCCAAATACAGAAGATGATAAAAAAATAGAATTGTTTAAAGAATTTGTAGATGAAATTCCTAAATTCAATTCATATGGAAAATCAGAATGGGAAAGAGTAAAAAAAGAATATGCTGCATTTATTACAGGAAGTGATCAAGTTTGGAACCCTAATTATTTTCAAGGGGCAATGATGTTAGATTTTGTCACATCTGGAGAAATAAAAAAAATAGCATATGCTCCAAGTATAGGTGTCAATAATCTATCTGTAAAGATTCAACATAAATACAAGAAGCTGTTGAAAAGTTATTGTGCAGTAAGTGTTAGAGAAGAAAAGGCAGCAGAATTACTAAAAGATATAAGTCCAGTACCTGTTCAGGTAGTTTTGGATCCAACAATGCTATTAACATATACAGAGTGGGATGAATTATCTGATAGAGCAGTGATTCAAAATGAGTGGAATACAAAAGAAGATTATATATTATGTTATTTTGTAGGAGATAGATGTGATTATGGTAATTATGTTAAGCAGATAATCAATGAAACTAACATGCAATGTCTAGTTATTCCTATAAATAAAAATGCAAGTTTAGATGGTTGCAAAACAATTGAAGGGGTAGGCCCAAATGAATTTATTTGGCTTATAAAAAATGCATCTATTGTAGTTACTGATTCGTTTCATGCTAGTGTTTTTTCTATATTGTATCATAGGGAATTTTATGTATTAAAACGCTTTTTGGAAAACTCGTCTACATCACAAAATAGTAGGTTGCATCAAATATTGGGAATGTATTTACTTTCTGAGAGATGGATTGAAGATGAAAGCAGATTTGTGAGACAACAAAATATTGACTATGAGAAGTCAGAGACTATTCTTAGAGAAAAAAGATTAATTTCAGAAGATTTTTTAAGGAAATTTATATAGAAAAGGAAGTAGTTTATGCTTATTTGTGATGAAAATAAATGTACGGGATGTGGGGCATGTGTAAATTTATGTCCTACAGACAGCATTAAAATGAAAGAAAATATATATGGAGAGATACATCCAGAAATTAATGAACAGAAATGTGTGGAATGTAAAAAATGTGTACGATTATGTCCGTCAAATTTAAATCCAGTGTTAAGTGAGCCTAAAAAAGTATATGCTGGATGGCGAAAAGAAGATAAATTCATGCGAGATAGTGCATCAGGAGGAATAGGAGCTGTTTTGGCTGAAAATTGGGTGAGATTAAATGGAATCGTATTTGGAACAAAATATGATTCTGATTTTTGTCCGCATATAAAAGCTGAAAATTCATTAGAAGGCATAGAGGGATTTAAGGGATCGAAATATATTCAGAGTAACACTAGAAAATCTTTTCGGGAAGCAAAGAAATATTTAGAAGAAGGAAAAAAAGTACTATTTATCGGAACGCCATGTCAATTAGCCGGATTATATACTGTGTGTGACAGAGAAAATCCTAATTTAATTACAGTAGAGATTTTATGTCATGGAGTAGCACCAGAAAAGTATTTTCATGAAGAATTGGAGTATATTGAAAGAAATGCTGGTATAAGCACATATGATAATGTGACATTTAGAACTAATAGGTGGATGATGGATTTTTATTTTGGCTTATGGAATAAAAATAAAATTGTGTATAGTGAACAGGCTTATGAAAACTATTATTTCAGAGGATTTTTAACAGGTCTTACATTGCGTGAATCATGTTATAGTTGTCAATATAAGAATTCTAAGCGTATCGGAGATATTATGATCGGAGATTTTATTGGATTTGGCGTACATATTCCATATGAGGGTGAAAGTAAAAGACCGTCACTTATTATTGCTACTAATGAAAAAGGAGTAAATTACATTAAATCATGTGAGAAAGATATAGTTTTGGTGGAAAGAACGATAGAAGAAGCAATGATTGATGGACGAAGTCTTAGAGAACCATTTCCAAGACATGAGAAACAAAAAATATTTAGAGATGAATATAGAAAAAATGGATATATTGAGGCTATAGAAAATACAATCAATGATGAAATCAAGTTGTGCAAAAAGAATAATAGAGTTATGCATATAAAACGTAAAATAAAATTTTTCTTGAGTGATTTTTTTAATATAAAAATTCAAAATGGAAAGGTATATCATGAAGAGTAAGTTTTCAATAAAAAAATTGCAAGAAAAATATAAAGAAATACCAATACAAGCGAAGTTAGCTTTATGGATTACGATATGTACATTGGTTCAAAAAGGAATTTCTGTGATTACGGTTCCTATTTTTACTAGAATGATGGATACAGTGTCATATGGAAAAGTCTCTGCGTATTTTTCATGGTTAAATGTGTTATCAATTATTGCATCATTTAGATTAGGAGCGGGAGTTTATAATAAAGGATTGTCAAAATATAAAGATGATCAAGAAGGATATTGTTTAGCAATGCAATATACGACTAGTATTATAACAATATTCTTATTTCTTATTTATATTATTGGACATAAATGGATAAATGCCTTTACGGATATGAATACGACAATTACCTGTTTAATGTTTCTGCAAGTATTTTTTAGTACTTCTATGGGTTTTTGGAGTGTTCGGCAGCAGTATTTATTCAAATATAAACAAGTAGCATGTGCTGCCTTGGTTTATGCTATTTTGAATCCTATATTAGGATTGATTTTTGTTTTTAATACACCATATGAAAATAGAGATGTAGCAAGAATAGCATCGGTAGTGTTGGCTGAAATAATAATAGGATTGTTTTTTTACATTCTTAATATAAAAGATGGTAATGGTAAATTAAAAAAAGAATACGGCATTTTTGCAATAAAATTTAATTTACCATTAATTCCACATTATTTTTCTGAATATATTCTAAATCAATCAGATAGAATTATGATTCAAAAACTATGTTCATATTCATCAGTTGCGTTTTATAGTGTAGCTTATAATGCGGGAATGTTAATGACAATACTTACAAGTAGTATTAATCAAGCTATTACACCTTGGCTGTATCAAAGTCTTGATAAAAAGGAATTTGAAAAAATCGGGAAAGTATTGATGGCATTATCTGTAGCTATTTTAATTCCAATGCTCATATTTATTGCGTTGGCTCCAGAGGCAGTTCTTATTTTAGCTGGAAGAGAATATAGTTCTGCAGCATATGTAATCCCGCCAGTGGCGGGAAGTGTTGTTTTTCTATTTCTATATACTAATTTTGCCAATGTTGAATTCTATTATGATTGCAATAATTTTACAATGTATATTTCCATGATAGGAGCATTTTTAAATATTGTTTTAAATTTTATCTTTATCAAATTATTCGGATATATTGCAGCTGGATATACTACTTTTGTATGCTATTTTGTATATTGTGCAGGACATTATTTATTCATGGAACATATCATTTGGAGAAAATTTAAAAAGCATTTAATTGATTGGAAGAAACTGTTTGGACTGTTTTCTATTATGGTTATTTTGATGGTAGGAATGAGTTTATTATATAACAGCATGGCAATTAGATATGGAGTTATCTTTATTATAGTATGTTGTGTGATTCTCAAAAAACAAGTTATTATAAAATCTTTTAATGAATTTTTACAGATGAGAGAGAAAAAAACGAATGAAAATTAAAGAAATTGGACTGATTAATTCATTACGAATGAATTACCATTATTTTGGCTGGGGTGATGCGTCATTATATACTTGCTTCACGAAATGTTAAAATAAAAAAATTGAGTGGAAGTATTGTATTAAAAGATATATGTCCTGGAACCAAAATGAGAATTGGTTTTTCTGATGTAGGAACGATAGATGTAAGAGAAAAAAAGACAATCTGGGATAATCAAGGAGAGATTGTTTTAAATGGAACTATAGATATAGGAGCAGGTTCAAAAATTTCTAATAAAGGACATTTAGTGTTTGGAAATAATGTACATTTTACAGCTAATGCAGATATTATTTGTCATAAAAAAATTGAGTTTGGCGAGGGAAATTTGATTTCATGGGACTGCCTTTTTATGGATACAGATTTTCATAAAGTATATAATGTTAAGAATTTGGAAGAACAATTAAATGAACCTCAACCTATATATATTGGAAAGAATGTTTGGATTGGATGTAGATGTACTATTCTAAAAGGAAGTAGTATAGAAAGAGAATCTATAGTGGCAGCGGGTACAACAATTAGTAAAAAATATATGGATAGAAATATAATTATTGGAGCTAATAATAAAATTTTAAAACAACAGATTACTTGGCGATTTTAAATGGATTAACAGATTTTTGAAAACCCTGTGTGTTAGATAGTTGTCAGTGAAAGAAAATTACTTTTGTGGTAAAATAAAATCATCACAGGAAGGAGATTTCACTATGAACTATAGCCCAGAATTAAAGGAGGCACTCCTTAGAAGAATGCTTCTTCCAAGCAACGAATCGATTGCCAAAATATCCAGAGAAGAAGGCTATGCTGCTCCTGGTACGGATGCAATCCCAGATAACTGGAGCACACAGGATAAGTTTCTAATTGTCGTGGAAACTGCAAGTATGAATGAAACAGAGCTTGCTGAGTATGCCCGTAAAAAGGGACTTTATGTAGAGCAAATCAAGGCGTGGAAAGACGCTTGTATGAATGCAAATGGTGGCGTTGCGAAAGAGGCTTCCCGATTAAATCGAGAACTCAAGGATTCCGAGAAAGAACGCAGAAAACTGGAAAAAGAATTGCAACGCAAGGAAAAAGCATTTGCAGAAGCGGAAGCATTGCTTGTACTGTCAAAAAAAGCAAATGCGATCTGGAAGGAGTCAGAGGACGAATGATTAGCGCCTCAGACCGCAAAACTGCTGTAGAGCTAATCGAAGAGGTGGTTGCTTCGGGCAAGTGTATATGTGGGATATCACCTATTTAAACGGACCACATAAGGGGATGTTTTACTATTTGTACCTTTTTTCAGCTCTTTATGACCGTAGTATTGTAGGCTGGGAAGTCTACGAAGAAGAAAGTGCAGATTATACCAGTAGTCTAATTCTGTTTCGAGTGCGATTAGATTAACATATCATGGAGGACTAACATGCTACAAATATTCAATTACAATGCAGACAAAGGAGACTGCCTCCGTCTGCGCTACACAGGAGTATCCGGCATACCGCATAATATCTTGATTGATAGCGGCGTGATGCGCTTTGGATTAGAGTTTGAAGCGATTTGCAAACAAATCGTGGCAAATCATGAAAAAATTGATGTAATGATAATCTCACATGTAGATACGGATCATCTGGGAGGGCTTCTGTACAATTTACGAAATAAAACAAAACTGAATATTGAAGAAGTGTGGATGAACCATGGCAAATTAATGGGGAAGAATATGGATTTATCCGTTCGTCAAAATGATGAAGTTTATACAGTGCTTAGAGAACAAGGGATAACGATTAAACCAGCATTAGCAGGAATGACATATGATTTAGATGGAGCGGTCTTTCGGATTTTATGGCCGAATGAGGAAACATTGTATCGGCTATTTCCGAAAGCGTTTGGTAATGTACCGCTTGGAAAACAATCAGATTACGGGTATTCTTTGGAAGAGTTGATGAATTTACCAATTAAAGGAAAGGATGCAAGTCCAAGCAATCGTGCAAGTATCATCATGGAAGTTGAATATAAAGGGCAGAAGCTTCTGTTTACAGGAGATGCCTGGGCGGAGGATATTTTAGAAGTTGCGGGAAATAAAAGCTATGATTTTATGAAGCTTTCTCATCATGGCTCTGTTCGAAATCTTTCAGAAGAGTGGTGTGGGAGGATAAGATGTCAAACGTATATGATCTGTACGGATGGAATCAGCCATCCGGATAAGCAGACGATCGCAAAGCTTTTGAAGTGGAATGATGAGATTACAATTTATGGTTCGACAGATTGGTGGACGGGTATGCTGACAATTGAGGATAAATTAAAGATGGAAAAAATACATTTTGAGAGAGGGGAATATCTATGGAAGCTGCCAAAGAAAGAATGATTGCACAATTAGAACTGGAAACACAAGAATATTCGGTGTTCATTACAGATGAAAAGCGAACGTCATCGGGAAGCGGAGTTTTATTTTATCCGGGAACTGGAAATCGTCTTTACATTTTTACCTGTGCGCATGTATTGGATGGTTTGGAGGAGCCATTTCAGATTTATTCTTTGTTTCCGGTAAATCGAGAGCAGGAAATATACCAGGTAGAAAAGCTGGAAGCGACGAGAGAGCAAGTGAAGTATTCTCCAATTGATAAAGTGAGTGAAAGTGACGAAGGAGTGATAGTACATTCCATTGATGCAGCAGTCATTTGTTTGGAAATAAAAGAAGAGATAAGTTTTGAAACTACGGATTATGTAATTGGTGAAGTGCATAAAGGAGATGGCGTGCTGGCGCAAGGATTTCCGGGAAGCGAGACAGAGATTGAGGAACTTCTAAATTATGTGGAAGGGACGTATGGAAGGATACTTCACAATGCGAAAGATAAAGAGGTGCTGTTGTGGCAGATAGAGGATACGCATGTAGACCACGGTAATCGAGTATATGAGCTAAATGGTTTTTCGGGTTCACCTGTGTGGAGCTTGGAAGCGGATGAAAAAACAATTGTAGGTTTGTTTACGAGTGGAGTTGGAAGGAGTATTTATAGAGGAAAAGTGCACGCTCTAAAAATGGAAGCCATAAGAAGCATTATGAAAATATTTTTTCAGATAAGGATGGAATCGCGAATACTTGGAATTCCAAATGAAGAGATTGCGCCGCAAAAGGATAATCCGACATATATTAGTAAAGAAGCGCAGCCGGAAATTAGGAATCTCTATGATGAGTGGTTGGTTGTGCAGACCGAAAAGGTGAGAGCATATATTGATGATGTGAAATTTCAGAATGCGATTGATACAGCAAAAATGGCGATAAAGGATCAACGCTTTGAAAAGTGTAGCAAGAAGGTAGCATGTACACATATGAAGCATTTGTTATATTGTTATGAGGCTTGTCTTTTGGACGATGAGTATGAGGCTTTAGAACAGGAAATGCAGAAGCGAGGTTTCTTAGAGGGGCATGATCCGCTGCGCTGGATTACGTTTAATTTTGGAAAGAATCAGTTTAAAGAAACTATCGCATTTACAGAAGCGCTTTTGCAAAAAAGTGATCTGGATGAAAGAGTAAAGATCGTTGCAGAAGTATATGCAAGTATCAGTCGTGCTTATGTTGAAGATGCTCCGGTAGAAGAAACGATTGGGAAATTTCTTGATGAAAAAGAATGTTTGAACATAAAAATCGAAGATATGGGAACGGAAGCGCTTGTTTATCAAATGCTGGGGTATGTGTATGGAGAGCATTATAAGCAATATGTGAAATCCGTTCGATGCTTAAATCGTGCATATCGATTGGGACAAGACCATGCGGTGCTTGAATCGCTTGGCTGTGCGTACCATCTTCTTGCAATTCATGATGCGCTTAAGGAAGATCATACAATAGAGATAGAAAAAGTGGATCGCAGTTCCCTTTATAAAGCAAGAGAATGTTTCTTGATTTTGCTGGATAAAGCGGATGAATTATATCTCCGGGCGATGATGAAACGAGAGGGAGGCATCCTATATGATACGTTTTTCTTTGAGCAAGATAATTATCGAATTTTGACACTATATCCGATTCTGATTAAGAACTCACCGGATGATGCTAAGATGAAACGTGATTTTGAAATGAAGTATGCAAAAACCGTATGTCAGTCCGGGCAAATCGATTTAACACAGTTTCATCATTTAACCAAAGCGGATAAAATTTTGCTTTCTATATTAAAAGAGGAACAGGATGCGCTCCATAGGCTTGATTTTACAAATTCTGAAGATTTACGAAGAATTTCGAATCTGGATAAAAAGCTATATAATGTGATTGACAAGGTGGAACAAAATCTGGAACAAATTGATGAAAAAGAACAGCTCTTGGTCAGAGCTTTATTGCTCAATCTTTATAGATGGGGAAAGTATCTTTTTGGATGGAATATAATTTTCAATATGGAAAGGCATCTGGAGTTTATACAAAAAAATGGGAAAGAGGAAATGGCTATAACTTTTGAAAACTTTATTTACGAGTGTTCCCATGAACCAGAGGAAGCAGAAGAGAGATATATCCACAGTTGGGAAAAGAATCCGTGTTTTGATTTATGGAAGGAAATTTTGCAATTTTATAAGAGAAATCATATGCTGGATAAAGCAGATGCTATGTTTGAATCACTTTTTACAGAGCATACAGAGTATGTAGAAAGTGAGCCGGAATATGCATTTAGAGCGTATATCGGTTATATCATCGATTATCAGAGAGACTTAAGAAAAGCGTTACATTTTTATCTGCTTCATAAGAATGAAATGAAAGACGAAATAGTCAGAGAGTTGTGGGAATCGGAGCTGATGATGTGTACAAATAGTTTTAATAATCCGGACGAATTTGTAGAGCTGAGAAATGTTCTGGTTGAGCAGGGCTTGATGCCGGAAAATGAATTTCATCGAATTTCCTTGATTGCGTATATGTGTAACCTTGACAGTGAAAATGCATGGAAACATTTCAGCAAAGAAAACCCATTATTCGGAAAGTTTGATAAAGCAGAAAATGAAGGGGTTCTTTTGACGAATGAAGGGGCACGATTTTTAGTATGGCAGAGGAAATATCCTCCACATATGGAACGGGAATGGAGAGGAATCAATATTCAAGGGGCAAATGCAGCAAAAGCTTTGTTTGAACAAGAAGAGTGGCATCTGTCACCAAAGAGTATTGCAAATAAATTACAATATGAAATTCATAAATCAATAGCAATCGATGTGTGGGGATTATATATTCTTGCCGTTGAAGAGAAGCTGGAGCTTTTAGAGCAGTTTGACAGCATATATGTCACACATTTTTCAGTATGTAGAATGTTAGAAGAAATAACACATTTTAAAAATGAGAATATCGAAGTAATACTTGCATATCTTGAGAGTGCAGAGCATGTGAAATTACAGTCCCCAAAATTTGAAACACAGTTGAGAATAAGAAAAAACGTAAAGTACTATGAACCTTGCAGTACAGTTGCTATGGCAATTGAAGCAGAGATACCAGCTATTATAGGAGAGCCGATGTTGATACAGAGTCTGATTGATGGATTCAAGAACTATATTGTCAGACCAGACGATTTAGAGAAGATGATGGAGATATAAAAAAGCGGGAAGTGCATTGTGGTCTTTATTCGGTCTGACAAAAAAGGTACCAGAAGCCAGAGAATCATGCGTAATATTATATGAAAAAGTGTTTGAAATCATCTTGACAATATGTTGGATACGACATATTATAATTATAAAGAGGAAGGAGCATACTAATGTACGAGATCATTTTATATGATACAGAAGATGGAAGATGCCCTGTGCAGGAACTATTAGATTCCCTGGAGCCTAAGTTACTGGCAAAGACATTGCGGACAATTGACTTACTGGAAATAAACGGTCCATTGCTTCGTGAGCCATATTCAAAACCATTGGAAAATGGAATATTTGAGCTTCGTACCAAGCAGGGATCAGATATTACAAGAGTACTGTATTTCTTTATTGTAGGAAAGAAGGCGGTACTGACTAATGGATTTATAAAAAAATCGCAGAAGACACCAAAGGCAGAAAAAGAACTGGCAAAGAAGTATAAAGCAGATTATGAACGGAGGTATGGCAATGAGTAGCTATAAAGATTATAAGAAAAGAGCATTGCAGAATCCGGAGGTAAAGGCAGAATATGATGCACTGCAACCGGAATATGATATTATCCAGGCGATGGTTGATGCAAGAGTGCAGCAGAATATGACACAGAAAGATTTATCAGCTAAAACCGGAATTACGCAGGCAGATATAAGCCGGATCGAGAACGGAACAAGAAATCCCAGCCTGAGCATGGTGAAAAAACTTGCACATGGATTAGGGATGCAATTAAAGCTGGAATTTGTTCCGATGCCAACAAAAAATAAAATGTAAAGAGTATGAGAAAATAGAAATCGCAGGAATTTTCACCTGCGGTTTTTCTCTGCCCTGCTATATACAGAAATCTTATTTTACTTGACTTTGCAGACTATCTGATTTATTTTACTCGTAAAGAAGTAACTTACGAGTTACTAACTCACGAGTATAATTATTTGAGGTGGGCGTATGAGTCAATTCTATTGCAGTGAGGATGAGCTTCATGGAGAGTCAGGTGCTTGGCAAGGAAAGTTCGCTGTATGGCAGACGAATCGGTCAGTTTAAGATTAAGCCGCTGGACTATCCGCATGCTGTAAAACAGTATCTTCCGGATTATATGGGTCTGATTTTTAAGAAGATGTGTCAGGATTATCTGCTTTATTATTTGGACAGCCTCCCTATTGAGCTGAGTGAAGTCGGTCAGTGGTGGGGTACAGACGCGAAGAAGAAAAAGCAGATACAGATTGATATTGTGGGAACACTCGTTGAGGGTAAGGACTATATCATTGGCTCGTGTAAGTACAGAAATGAGAAAATTGGTGTGGATGAACTCGATTTGATTCGGGATTATGCCTCAGTCTTCGGAAAAGGTAACAACTATCACTACTATATCTTCTCGAAAGGCGGATTCACAGATGAACTTCTTCAGGCACAAGAGCGAGGTGAAGTTTGGTTGATAGCGCTGGAAGACCTTTACAAGTAAAAATTTTAAACAAAATCTGCTCCGCTTTAGTAAGAAGGATGCGATTCACCACCTTTCAAAATTTCTTCACCAAATTTGTAAAAACAGTTCCGTTTTACTGGAATACTAAATGAGGTTGGAATTACTACGGAATGTGATAAGGTTATATTTTATGCATTGAAGGAGAAAAATAGTGAATCATTTTATGCCTTAAATTCTGAGATAATCCATTTAGAGTGATGGAATTACAAAATTAAATTGTACAAGGAGAACATTTATGAGCATTCAGGAATTGACAAGACAGATGATAATAGATGAATTACTGATGATTGGCTGTGTTGCTGGTCATATGGGGGTTGCTGAATTTGTGCGAAAAGTATATCCTAAGGCTAACAGTTTGCCTACGACGGATCACAGATTTGGAATGACAACAGCTATAGATGACATTCGGCAACACATGGATCGAAATAATGATTGGAGTTTTGAGGAACTTTTTTA
>ERZ812616.99-NODE-99-length-118445-cov-10.718076_pt1 | contig 118445 bp, 127 predicted proteins | sample MGYA00376249_ERZ812616 | MGnify/ENA primary metagenome ERZ812616 (study PRJEB26924, sample SAMEA4378265) | human gut metagenome | biome: human gut; feature: human-associated habitat; material: faeces | place: China | collected 2013 ...
ATTTTAAAGAGACAGAAGGAGGGAGAAAAGAGATGTGTGAAATCTGGGAAGAGATTAAAAGAAAGGGTAAGCAAGAGGGTATTCAAGAGGGTATTATTGAAGGCGAGGCCAGAGGGAGGAGAGAAGAGAAGAGTGAGATGATACAAAAGATCATTGAAAAAGGGTATACACTAGAAGAAGCATTCGATTTATTTGATATACCAGAGGAGGAACAACCAGTATACATACAGAGAATGATTTCATAGTTAGTGGAGCTAATGTGATAATATTAGGAGGCTGATTTTACTCAGCTTCTTTTTTCATTTTCTTAAAATTTTAAACATCATTACAAAAACTTGATATACTTGTAACAAAGGAGAAGAGAGTTATGATTATAGATAAAATGTGTGCACTAAAGAATTTAACATCTCAAGAAAAGGCAGTCGTTGAGTATATTCTTGACAATCCGAAAGATTTATTAGATATGAATGTTAGTGAACTCGCTAAAGCCAGTTATACTTCATCATCTACAGTCATCCGATTATGTAAAAAGCTAGAAGTCAAAGGTTTTGCTGATCTTAAATTTATCTATGCTTCAGAATTTCCAGAAATGATGAAACAAAGAGAGATGGTTAAAACTAAGCCATTTGATGAATCATCATCCATAGACGATATTATTAATACTTTACCTTTTGTTTATTTAAAAACTATGGATTATACAAAAAGTATGTTATCAAGAAATACGATTATCAGAATTACAAACTTAATGAAACAAGCCAAAAGAATAGAAATATATGGAGATGGTGTTAATTATGATTTGGCAAAAATGATGGCTTTTCGATTTGAAAACGTACATAAGGACTGCTTTGTTTATAATGCTTCACATTGGGAACATATTAAATATTTAGAATATCAAAAGATTCCTACTTTAGGAATACTCTTATCTCATACAGGTAAAAATCCTATGGTCATAGACGCAGCTAAAAGATTAAAAGAAAGCGGTATTAAAACCCTTTCTATTTCCTGTAATAGTGATATGAGATTAGCGAATATTACAGATGAGAATATTCAAATCATGGATGGTAGAAATCAGCTAGAATTACAAACCACAACATATACAGTAGCAGTTCAATATGTATTAGATATTTGTATATCTTCGTTAATGTTACATCATATGGATACAATTGAAGAAGTCTATTCAAAATTAATGAATGCAAGAGCTGAATGGCAAAATGAAAAAATGAAATGAGAATACCAAAATTATATACAATGTGTTTCTAATTTTGGAGAGTTGTTCCAAAATGAAGACAAAGACAAGTAAATAATAAAAAATAAAGTATAATAGTGATAAATAAAGGAGGTCATGTTATGACAAGACAATTTCCAAAAGGATTTTTATGGGGTGGTGCTACTGCTGCTAATCAATATGAAGGTGGATGGAATGAAGGAGGAAAAGGGATGAGTGTCTCTGATTGTGCAAGACATCACTTAGATGTAGATGTACAGGATTATAAAGCACAGAATGCAGTAACTTCAAAAGATATTGAAGATGCTTTAAAATCAACTGATGATTCATTGTATCCAAAAAGACATGCATCTGATGGTTATCACCATTATAAAGAAGATATCAAAATGTTTGCTGAAATGGGATTTAAGGTTTATCGTATGTCAATTGCCTGGTCTAGAATCTTTCCTCATGGTGATGATACTGAACCTAATGAAGAAGGTTTAAAATTCTATGATGATGTTTTTGATGAATGTATCAAATATGGTATTGAGCCATTAGTAACAATGTCTCATTATGAACCGCCAATTCATCTCACGCTCAATTATGATGGATGGGCATCAAGAGAAGTGATTGATATGTTTGTCAGATATGTAGAGGTCATCTGTGAAAGATATAAAAACAAGGTCAAATACTGGTTGACATTTAATGAAGTCGACTCTATGATTAGACACCCATATACAACTGGAGGGCTTATAGAAGATAGATTCCCAGATAGAAACTTTACAGAAGTTATTTTTCAAGCAATGCATCATCAATTTGTAGCAAGTGCTCTTGCAACCAAGATCTGTCATGAGAAAATACCAGGATCAATGGTGGGATGTATGTTAACAAAACTCACATATTATCCATATACATGTAAACCAGAAGATGTCTTGCAAGCACAACAGGATATGCGTAGCACATATTGTTATAGTGATACACAAGTGTTTGGAGAATATCCAGCATATTTGTTGGCAAAGTTTAGAAATGAAGGCTTAAATATTCAGATGGAAAAAGATGATCTTAATATTATGAAGAAATATCCAGTAGACTTTGTGTCTTTTAGTTATTATATGTCATCTTGTTCAGCAAAAAGTGTAGAAGGTTTAGATACAGCAGTCGGTAATACAATAACTGCAGTTAAGAATCCATATTTACCAGCGAGTGATTGGGGTTGGCAAATTGATCCAATCGGACTGAGAATATCAATGGTAGATTTATATGACAGATATAGAAAACCATTGTTTATTGTTGAAAATGGATTAGGAGCTAAAGATGAACTAATTGATGGAACTGTTGACGATCAATATCGTATTAATTATTTTGATGTGCATTTTAAAGAAATGCTCAATGCTATTGAAATTGATGGTGTAGAATGTTTGGGATACACGTCATGGGGATGTATAGATATAGTCAGTGAATCAACAAAACAAATGAGTAAGAGATACGGTTTCATTTATGTAGATTGTGATGATTTAGGAAATGGAACATATAAACGCTATCCTAAGAAATCATTTTATTGGTATAAGAAAGTCATTGAAACAAATGGTGCTTGTTTATTTGAAAAGTAATAACAATGTTATTACTTTTTCAAATTAGGTGAATTCTATTATTGAATCAGTTGAATATACCCTGAAATAAATTTATACTGATTGGGTTGGAGGTTAATTATGGAACTAAGTTTTTTATTAATGCAACAAATTTGTCAGTTATTTATTATGATTTTTTTAGGTTTTATGTTAGTCAAAACAAAAACATTAAGTACACAGGATAGTAAAGTTATTTCAAAAGTTATTTTGTTTGTTGTTTCACCTTGTGCTATCCTCACATCTTTTATGATTGAATTTACACCAGATAAATTATTTGGTTTAGGACTGGCTTTATTAGGAGCTTTTATTGTCCATGTTATTTATATTCCTTTAACAGAGTTATTGAGTAAAATATTTGGGTTTGTTCCTATTGAAAAAGCGACTGTTATTTATTCGAATTCTGGTAATTTAATTATTCCTTTGGTGGGTGCTATTTTAGGGAAAGAATGGGTCTTGTATACAAGTGGATATATGATTGTTCAAACAATATTATTATGGACACATGCAAAAAGTCTAGTATGTAATGAGAGGCAGTATGATATAAAAAAGATTTTTTTAAATGTCAATGTGATTGCTATTATGATTGGAATTATTTTATTTTTATCTCAGTTTCAATTACCTGGATTGGTTGTGGCAACTTTTGATAAAGTAGGAAGCATGATTGGACCACTTGCAATGATTGTTATTGGGATGTTAATTGGTGAAATGAATTTTAAAGATATCTTTAGTGAAAAGAGAACATATCTTATTTGTTTTATGCGATTGATTGTTTATCCATTTATCATTGTATTGGTCTTTCAGTTCACAGGATTATCAACAATTTCATCTGATGCAAATCAAATTTTCTTGATTACAATTTTAGCAGCAAGTGCACCTGCTGCTGCAACAATAACGCAATTTGCACAACTTTATAATAAACATCCTGGATATGCCAGTATTATGAATGTTATGAGTGTTATTTTTAGTATTGTGAGTATGCCTTTGATGGTGATGATTTATCAATTATTTTAGTTGTATTCTTTTCTTATTTTGTTACAATAATAAACACTGAGGTGTAATTATGAAGACATTAAAGAGAAAAGAACTCTTGTTTATAGGGTTAACATTATTTTCGATGTTTTTTGGGGCAGGAAATTTAATCTTTCCACCATTTTTAGGGGAGCAGGCAGGAGGACTCGCTTGGTTTGCGATGATCGGATTTATAATCAGTGCAGTTGGCTTACCAGTATTGGGTGTCATTGCTGTAGCTAAGGCTGGTGGGCTAAAGCCATTAGCTGGACGTGTACATCCAAAGTTTGCATTTGTCTTTACTTTGCTTATTTATTTATCAATTGGGCCCTGTTTAGCTATTCCTAGAACTGCTAGTACATCATTTGAGATGACAATTGTTCCTTTTATTGGAAATTATGGAAAAATTGCTCAATTTATTTATTCATTTGTATTTTTTGGTATAGCGTTGTATATGGCTTTAAACCCAGAAAAGTTATCAGATCGTTTAGGTAAGGTTTTATGTCCAATTCTCTTATGTTTAATTAGTATTATATTTATTGGGAGTTTTTTTGCAGGAACTTTCCAATATGGAACAAGCATTGAACCTTATACAAGTCATTCTTTGATACAAGGTTTTTTAGATGGTTATCAAACAATGGACACCATTGCTGCATTGAATTTTGGGATTATTATAGCCTTAAATATTCAAAGTAAAGGGATTCATGATTCAAAAACGATTGTTTCTTCAACAATGAAAGCTGGCTTGATTGCTGGGTTTTGTTTGACATTGGTTTATTGTGCTTTGTTGCATATTGGGGGATTGGCTGGTAATATCAATGGTTACCATTCAAATGGTGCACAAACATTGATGCAGTTTGTTGAATATTTGTTTAAGAATACAGGAGTTATTATCTTAGGTGCAACCTTCTTTATTGCTTGTTTAAATACTTGCATTGGTTTGATTTGTTGTTGTAGTGAATATTTTTATGAAATTATTCCTCAAATTAGTTATAAGAAATGGGCATTTCTCTTTGCTGGCTTGAGTATGATCATTTCAAATATTGGGTTAGATATGATTCTTCAAGTTTCTGTTCCTGTATTAAATTTTCTTTATCCATTATCAATTGTTTTAATCGTTTTAGCTTTTTTACACCCTTGGATTCATAAATATACATATGTTTATCAAATCACTATGTTATTGACTGGTATTGGAAGTATTCTTGGCTTATTACCTAGTTTGGGATTGAATTATCAATGGTTGCATTCTATACCATTGTATAATCAATCATTAGGATGGATTATTTTTTCTGCTGTTGGTTTATGTTTAAGTATCTGTGTGAATACTCAAAAAGAATAAGGAATCTTTTCATGATTCTCTTATATTCTTTAAAATACTCTATATTTATGATATACTATTTATATGTAAACACTTATGCTTTGGTTATGATGATAAGTCATTGATAAGAGTGATAAACAAGACCTTTGTTTCATAAAATGAGATAAATGTGTCTTTTTCTTTTGAAGGGAGGAAACGATGTTATTAAATATTATTTTATTGGTGGTTGGATTTATATTATTGATTAAAGGTGCTGATGTTTTTGTGGAAGGGGCATCCAAGGTTGCTGCTATGTTACATATTCCTCAAATAGTTATTGGGCTAACAATTGTGGCTTTTGGGACAAGTGCTCCAGAGGCAGCAGTCAGTATAGCATCGGCTTATAAAGGCACAGCTGGTATTGCGATTGGAAATATTATTGGAAGTAACATTGCAAATGTTTTATTAATCCTTGGTATTTCTGGCATGATTGGTGTCTTGGCAGTCAAAAAATCAACATTCTTTATTGAAACACCATTTGTCATTGTTATTACAATTGCTCTATTGTTCTTAGGATATCCGGATGGTAGTATTACAAAGGTGGATGGAGGTATCCTATGGATGTTCTTCCTATTGTTCTTATTTTATTTATATCGCCTCACAAAACGTGGTGATGATAGTGCTATAGATGATGTGCCAGAATTAGATGATAATGATCGTATGTGGAAACTGATTGTTTTGATTGTATTAGGTATTATTTGTGTTGTCATCGGGAGTCAGGTTACAGTTGATGCAGCGAGTTCAATAGCCCAATCATTTGGTGTCAGTGATCGCATTATTGGATTAACAATTGTCTCTATTGGAACTTCTTTACCAGAATTAGTAACATCTGTAAGTGCTTCTTTGAAAGGAAAAAATGATATTGCAATAGGAAATATTATTGGAAGTAATATTTTTAATATTTTATTTGTATTAGGGACAGCATCTCTAGTTGCTCCTCATGGTATTCCATTTGCATCGAATTTCTTATTAGATGGCTTGATTGCCATTGTAGCAATTGTTATGTTTATGATCTTTATTGGCAAAGATATGAAATTGAAAAAGTATGGTGCTTTTATAATGTTAATATCATATGTCTGTTATTTGGTATATATTTTGTAAAAAAATTCACGAGGGAAAGGGTTTACATTACATATGTAAGCCTTTTCCTTTTATTTTTTATATTCTCTTGCTTGTTTTTTCACAAGGAATATAGTATATTAACGATGTAAAATAAAATAAAATTTTTTGGAGGAAAAAAAATGGCAGAAAAAAAAGCTGTAAAAAAAGTTGAAGAACCAACTAATGAACAAATTGATCAACATGTTGATGAGTTAGTTCAAAAAGCATTAGTGGCTCTTGATAAGTTTGAATCTTTTGATCAAGATGCTGTTGACTACATCGTTGCAAAATGTTCTGTTGCTGGGTTAGACCAACATGGTGTATTAGCAGAAGCTGCAGTCAAAGAAACAGGTAGAGGTGTTTTTGAAGACAAAGCTGTAAAAAATTTATTCGCTTGCGAATATGTAACAAGTAATCTTCGTCATTTAAAAACTGTAGGAATTATCAATGAAGATCCTTTAACTGGTGTAACAGAAATCGCTGAACCAGTTGGTGTTATCTGTGGTATTGTACCAACAACAAACCCAACTTCTACAGTTATCTTCAAATCATTAATTTCTTTAAAAACAAGAAATCCAATTATCTTCTCATTCCATCCATCAGCATATGAATGTTCAGTTCAAGCTGCAAAAGTTGTAAGAGATGCTGCAATTGCTGCAGGTGCTCCTGAAGACTGTATTCAATGGTTAGGATTACGTTCTATGTACGCAACAACTGCATTGATGAATCATCCTGGAGTAGCAACTATCTTAGCTACTGGTGGTAATGCAATGGTAAAAGCTGCTTACTCTTGTGGTAAACCTGCTTTAGGTGTAGGTGCTGGTAACGTTCCTGCATATGTTGAAAAATCTTGTGTATTAAAAAGAGCTGTTAACGATATTGTCTTATCAAAATCATTTGATAATGGTATGATCTGTGCTTCTGAACAAGCTGCAATCGTTGACCAAGAAATTTACAAGGAATTTAAAGAAGAAATTACACGTTTCAAAGTTCACTTTGTAAACGCTGATGAAAAAGCAAAACTTGAAGCCTTTATGTTTGGATGTACTTCTTACACTGATAAAGTGAATGAAGCAAAATTAAATCCTAACGTTGTAGGTAAAGATGCAACTTGGATTGCTGAACAAGCTGGATTCAAAGTACCAGAAGATACTCAAATCATCTGTGCTGAATGTAAAGAAGTTGGTCCTAATGAACCATTAACAAGAGAAAAATTATCTCCAGTATTAGCAGTTTTAAAAGCAACTTCTACTGAAGATGGTATTGCAAAATCAGCAGCAATGGTTGAATTCAATGGTTTAGGGCACTCAGCTGCAATTCATACTCAAAATCATGATATTTCAGTTGAATTTGGTTTAAAATGTAAAGCAATTCGTGTTATTGAAAATGCACCATCTACATTTGGTGGTATTGGGTCTGTTTATAATGCATTTATTCCATCATTAACTTTAGGATGTGGTTCTTATGGACACAACTCAGTTTCTAATAACGTAAGTGCTGTAAACTTATTAAATATTAAGAGAATAGGGAGACGTAACAACAATATGCAATGGGTTAAACTTCCTCCAAAAATCTATTTTGAAAGAAATTCAATTAGATATTTAAGAGACATGAAAGTCATGGAAAAAGCTATGATTGTAACAGATAGAGGTATGTACAATCTTGGTTATGTAGATAAGATTGAAGATGTTATTAAAAGAAGACGTAACAAAGTTGATATGGAATTATACTTTGATGTAGAACCAGATCCAAGTATTGATACAGTTAATGAAGGTGTTGAAATCATGAGAAAATTCCAACCAGATGTTATTATTGCATTAGGTGGAGGATCTTCAATGGATGCTGCAAAGGTTATGTGGTTAATGTATGAACATCCAGAAGTGAACTTTGATGATATCAAACAAAAATTCATGGATATAAGAAAACGTGCATTTAAATTCCCTGAATTAGGTAAGAAAGCAAGATTGATTTGTATTCCAACAACATCAGGAACTGGATCTGAAGTGACTCCATTTGCAGTTATCACTGATAAACAAGCAAATAAAAAATATCCATTAACTGACTATTCATTAACTCCAACAGTTGCAATTATTGATCCAGAATTCGTAATGAGTTTACCTGCATCAATTGCTGCTGATACTGGAATTGACGTATTAACTCATGCAGTAGAAGCTTATGTTTCTATCTTAGCATCTGATTTCACTGATGGATGGGCAAAACAAGCTGTTAAATTAGTATTTGATTACTTAGAATTATCAGTAAAAGAAGGAAATAATCATCCAGAAGCAAGAGAAAAAATGCATAATGCAGCAACAATCGCTGGTATGGCATTCGCTAATGCATTCTTAGGTATGAACCACTCATTAGCTCATAAGATTGGTGGAGAATGGCATGTTCCTCATGGTCGTACTAATGGTATCTTATTACCACATGTGATTAGATATAATGGAACTATCCCAACAAAATTAAATATCTGGCCAAAGATTGAAAACTATAAAGCAGATATAAAATACATGGAATTAGCACAATTAATTGGATTAAAACCAAAAACTCCTGCTGAAGGTGTTGCTATGTTTGCTGATGCATGTGAAGAATTATGTGCAAAAGTTGGTGTTGCTTGCAACATTAAATCTCAAGGTATCGATAAAGCTGCTTGGGAAGAATCAGTTCATAGAATGGCTATGAATGCTTATGAAGATCAATGTACTCCAGCAAATCCAAGAATGCCAATGGTACATGATATGGAAGCCATCTTAAGAATGATCTATGATTATGAATCTAAGTTTGCTACTGAAACTCCAAAGAAATAATAAAAGATTTAAAGTACTACATTGATTTGTAGTACTTTTTTCTTGTCAATTTTGAAACATAAAATGATACGTGTACATGTACTCATTTCATAATATATAAGATTTTAAAGTGTTAAAAGCATTGATTTATTTTGATTATTCTTTTTCCGTATGTCCTTAATGTGTTTTAATGAAAATACAGTTACATGTTCGTAAGTATATACGTATTGGGTAAAATAAGGGATAACCAGTATAAAATAAAAATTTTCTTTTATATACTTTCTCTGCTCTTGTTATATAATGGAAAAAAGGAGAGGTTTCTTATGCAAGATGTTTATCAAATCATGATGACAGGTGGTTTATTAATTTCAATTGTATCTTTGATTGCATGGTGGTCTATTTTTAAAAAAGCAGGATATAAAGGTTGGTATGCAATTATTCCACTCTTCAATGTTTATATCTTTTGCAAATTAACACTGGGAAGTGGCTGGCTAGTTTTGACAATGCTTATTCCGATATTTAATATCTTTATTTTGATTTATATTCTTTTTAGACTATCAGTTGTTTTTCAACATGGATTATTATTTACATTAGGGTTGATATTTTTTTATCCTATTTTTATACTTATTCTTGCTTTTGGAAATTCAAAATACCATGGCTCAGCTGCTTGTTATTTTTAATGTAAATAAAAAGGGAAGTGATTTCTCACTTCTCTTTTTATAATGACTAGGGGTTATTTATTTTTCCAATCTTCATACATTTTTAAAGCTTGGTCTAAAACTTTAGCACCGTCCATCATACCATAAGTACGCATATCAATAACTTCAACAGGAACTTCACCTTTTGTTTGTTCTTTAATAGCATTCAAACGGAATCTAACTTGAGGACCAATTAATAAAACATCACATGGTTCATTTCCATATTCAGTTGTTAGTGCTGTTTCACTAACAGCCCAAATTTTACATTCAATACCTCTTTCATCAGCAGATTTTTGCATACGAGTTACAAGTAAACTAGTTGACATACCTGCACTACATGCTAACATGATTTTTAACATTTTGTTGTTTCCTCCTTGTCAATCATATTCTATATCTATATATATTATACACCGCATAAAAATAGAATGAAAGAATAATGAATAAACATTTATAAATTTATTGACTTATTTTCCTGTCTCCCTTAACATATGTTTATGGAAAAGATACTTAAGCGATTAAAATATGTTTTTTTGTTATGTATTGTCATTAGTTTTGGCATGCAGTTTATGTATATATTATCAATTGAATTAAAATTGACATTAATGCAAAAAGTAATATTAATTATGATTCAAACAACATCTATTGTTGGATATGTTTATTTTGATTCAAATTATCAAAATCAAGAAAAGAGGAAAAAAAGTTTTTTACAGATGCATTGGGTTTTATTTATTCTTTATTGTCTCAATTTGTTTTATATTTTGTTTCTAGATCCAGACTTTGGAAGAAAAGTTATGAAAGCAACATTAAGTTTTGAAGATTATTTTCAATATAATGTAAATTTAGACCCTTTTGAGACAATTCATCTCTTTATTAGAGGTTATCAAAAAGGTGTTGTAACTTTAGAAGCATTGTTAGGAAACCTATTAGGAAATATGCTTGTTTTTATGCCAATGGCTTATTTTTTACCTGTTTTATTTCCTAAACTAAGGAAAATAAGATGGTTTATCTTAACTATTATTATGATGGTTTTGAGTGTAGAGATTTTACAAGTTTATTTAAGAATTGGAAGTGGAGATATTGATGATTTCTTACTCAATGTTGCTGGAGCAACATTAATGTATTTTTTATTAAAGTGTTTTCCACTTTCTCATATATATTGTTTAGTTGGAAAGGAATAGTTTATGAAAAAGAAAGATATTATATTGATTATAGGATTGTTGGTTGTTATTGGAATTGGATATTTTATATTTGAAATGATGCAGGGAGAAAAAGATGTTATTGAAATCTATTATCATAATGAAGTTATAGAGAAAATTGATATTTCGATTGATAAAACTTATACATTTGATGGGGATTATGGAAAATTTTCTTTAGAAGTCAAAGATAAGAAATATCATGCAGTCAATGTTGAGTGTCCGAATCATGATTGTGAAAAGGTTGGTTGGGTAAGTGAAGGAAGTTCACGTTCTATTGTGTGTATACCAAATGATATTTATGTCATTCAGGCAGGAACAGAAGAACAATTTGAATGAAAAATAAATTCTATTTTTTTCTTATATTTTTATTAGGTTTACTATTTGTTTTTATTGGTATACTTGCTTTTTCTTTTTCATCATACTTTATGTATATGATTGTTGTATTTTTAGGATTATTTATTCTTGTGGATGCACTCTTTTGTTTAGTGAGATTATTTCAGGGAAATAAACACGATCCCAATTGGATTATTAATGATTCAATTAGATGTTTTGGCAAGATTCTCAAATACTTACTTTCAACATAGGGCAGAAGCTTATGTTGAAAAAGGACAGTTTGATAAGGCGGGACTTATGAACTTACTTGGATTAATCCCGCAATCATTATCAAGAATGTTGCCAGTATTTTTAGCGCTTGTCTTTGGATCAGTATTCGTACAAGGTGTTGTTGATTATATGCCTGTATGGTTAATGAGTGGATTAAAAACAGCAGGTGGTATTTTACCAGCATTAGGTATTGCGATTTTATTAAGATATTTACCAGTTGCAAAAAATATCACATTCTTAATTATTGGATTTGTATTAGCAGCTTATTTAAATGTACCAGTATTTGGTGTGGCATTAGTTGGTTTAGCCATGGCTATATATATTTTCCAATCAGAAGATGGTGAACAAGTTACAGTGAATAATACAGATGCTGGAGGTATGGGTGATGAGTAAAATGCAATTAAGCAAAGAAACAAATAAAGTCTTTTGGAGATGGTACTTTCTAGGTGGCGCAGGATGGAACTATGAAAAAATGCAAGGTTTGGGATATTATTTCTCTACTTTACCATTGATTAAAAAAATATATAAAAAGGATGATGATTTAAAGAAAGCAGCACAAGTTGAAATGCAATTCTTTAATACAAACAATACAATGGCTCCTATTGTTTTAGGATTGGATTGTGCATTACAGGAAGAAAAAGGTATTGAATCAGTAGAAACTTTAGCTTCATTAAAAACAGGTATGATGGGTCCATTAGCAGGAATTGGTGATACTTTATTCCATGTCATTCCTTCTACTATCATTGGGTCATTAGCTTCTTATATGGCTTTAGAAGGAAATCCAATGGCATTGATTTTATGGATTGCATTTGGATTCTTACGTTTGGGATTTATGAGATCTTTCTTTAAGATGAGATATCGTGAAGGTGCAAAAGTTGTTGGAGAATTAGGAAACAAATTAAAGAAAATCACAAAAGCAGCGAATGTTTTAGGTATAACAGTTATTGGGGCTTTAATTCCTTCGGTTGTCAATGCGAAATTTGCATATACATTTACACAAGGTGAAGTATCTATTGCTGTACAGGAATTAGCTGATAAGATTATGCCTTCACTTGCTCCATGTTTGGTGGTATTATTAACATACTGGTTATTAGGAAGAAAGAAAATGAACTCAACAAGAGTGACACTTTTACTGGTTGTTCTTGGAATCTTAGCCTTTAACTTAATGATCTTTGCATAACAGGAGGAAAGAGAAAATGGAAGGATTTGTACACATTAGAGTAGATGATCGCTTAATTCATGGTCAAGTGGCAACACGTTGGGCAACAGGATTAAAAGTCAATCGTATTATGATTATTGATGACGCTGTTGCTGTGAATGAAACAGAAAAATCAATATTAAGAATGGCTGCACCTGCTGGAGTAAATACTTCAATTTTACAATTTGAAAAAGCACTTGCAAACATTAAAAATGGGAATTACGCTGGACAAAGAGTGATGTTAGTTGTAAAATCACCAGTTATTTTAGTGAAAATGATGGAAGCAGGGATTAATTTATTACCAGTGAATATTGGAAATATGTCAAATCGCCCTGGAACAACTCAATATAAAAAGTCAATTAGTATGACAGAAGATGAAAAAGCAGCTGTTGAAAAATTACTTCAATCAGGAATTAAAGTGACTGCTCAAATGGTTCCAGATGAACCAGATGTCAGTATTGAAAATTTCTTTTAAACAATGAAAGGCAAACATGTAAATGATTGCCTTTTTCAAAAGGAGATCAAATGAACGAGAAAATAATACAGGAATATAAACAATATAGTCAGCATGTAGATAGCAAATTTTTACAAAAAGAAATGAATTGGATTTGTGAGAAACTATTAAAGAATATTGAACGTTTTCAACATCAATTTCCATCAGCATGTACAACCAATCATCAGTATCGTCTCAAGGCAAATGATGATTGGACCAATGGTTTTTGGACAGGTATGTTATGGATGGCATACCAATATACAAAAAATGAGAAATTTTATGCCATTATTCAAGAAAATATCAAAAGTTTTGAACAAAGATTAAATAATCATTTTGTCTTAGATCATCATGATATTGGTTTTCTCTATAGTCCATCACTTGTTATGATTTATCGTGATACTCATGATCAGAGTCTTGAGAAACCGATTATTATAGCTGCTAATAAACTATTGGATAGATTTCAGGAAAAAGGACAATTTATTCAAGCATGGGGACAATTGGGTGATCCCAAAGAATATCGTTTGATTATAGATTCATTAATGAATTTACCATTACTTTATGAAGCTAGCAAAATTACAGGAAATATGAAATATGCTCAAAAAGCTGATGCTCATTATCAGCAGGTTATCAACAATATTATTCGTCAAGATGCATCAACATATCATACATTCTATTTTGATGCTGAAACAGGAAAGCCTGATCATGGAGCAACACATCAGGGATTTAGCGATCAATCATGTTGGGCAAGAGGACAGGCTTGGGCTATTTTGGGAATCCCATTACATGAAAGAATCATACAGGGAAGCCATGATCAAAAGAAGTGGGAATTTGTTTTTGAATATTTTATTGATAAAATTCCTCAAGACTTAGTTCCTTATTGGGATTTATGTTTTGATGATACCAGTCATGAACCAAAAGACAGTTCAGCACTTGCCATTGCAGCATGTGGTTTATTAGAAGTAGAAAAAATAGGATATCGTAGTGATGCGAAAATGATTGCTGAAGGGATGTTGTATGCTTTGTCAACAAATTATACTTCACAAAGTGATGAAGATTATGAAGGTTTATTGAAACATGGAGTCTATGCTTATGCAGAAAATAAAGGTGTTGATGAAGAAAACCTATGGGGTGATTACTTCTATATGGAAGCCATCTATCGTTTATTAAATCCAGAGTGGGAAACATGCTGGTAGGAGAGAATATGAAAACATTTGAAATTAAGGATGAATTTATTGTTGATGGGAAACCCATAAAAATATTGTCTGGTGCGATTCATTATTTTAGAATTGTTCCCAAACATTGGGAAGATAGTTTATATAATTTAAAAGCTCTAGGCTTTAATACTGTAGAAACATATATACCTTGGAACTTACATGAACCTAAAGAGGGAGAATTTGATTTTCAGGGTATTAAAGATGTTGTCTCATTTATTAAAAAAGCACAAGAAATGGAATTGATGGTGATTGTGAGACCATCTCCATATATTTGTGCTGAGTGGGAGTTTGGGGGATTACCTGCTTGGTTATTAACGTATGATAATCTTCATTTAAGAAGTGATTGTCCTCGATATTTAGAAAAAGTTAAAAACTATTATGAAGTTCTTTTACCAATGTTAACATCTTTACAATCAACACAGGGTGGACCTATTATTATGATGCAGGTAGAAAATGAATTTGGATCTTTTTCTAATAATAAAACTTATTTAAAAAAGTTAAAGAAAATCATGTTAGATTTAGGTGTAGAAGTTCCATTGTTTACATCGGATGGCTCATGGCAACAAGCATTAGAATCAGGAAGTCTTATTGATGATGATGTACTTGTCACTGCAAACTTTGGTTCACATTCTCATGAAAATCTAGATGTCCTTGAACAATTTATGGCAAATCATCAAAAGAAATGGCCACTCATGTCAATGGAATTTTGGGATGGTTGGTTCAATCGCTGGGGTGAAGAAATTATCACAAGAGATGCACAAGACTTGGCAAATTGTGTTAAGGAATTACTAACACGTGGGAGTATCAATCTTTATATGTTTCATGGTGGTACAAACTTTGGTTTTATGAATGGATGTTCAGCTCGTGGACAAAAAGATTTACCACAAGTAACATCTTATGACTATGATGCTTTATTAACTGAAGCAGGAGACATAACTGAAAAATATCAATGTGTTAAAAAAGTAATGAAAGAATTGTTTCCCGATATTCAGCAAATGGAACCACGTATGCGAGAGAAAAAATCTTATGGAACTATTCCACTCAATAGAAAAGTATCATTATTTGAAACATTAGAAGATATATCAGAATGTCAAAGAAGTGTTTTTCCTCAAACTTTAGAACAATTAGGGGAAGGATATGGATATGTGTTGTATAAGACACAAGTCAAAGGATTTCATCAAGAAGAAAAAGTTAAAGTCATAGAAGCAAGTGATCGTATTCAAGTTTATAAGGATGGAGAACATATTATCACACAAAATCAAGAAGAAATTGGTAAAGAATTCCCAGTCTATTTTGCTGAATCAAATGAACTTTCTATTTTAGTAGAGAATATGGGTAGAGTGAACTATGGTTATAAATTGTTATCACCAACTCAAAAGAAAGGAATTCGTTCTGGAGTGATGGTTGATATCCATTTTGAAACAGATTGGCAACAATATCCTTTACCATTAAATAATATTGAAAATATTAACTTTGATAAAGGTTGGCAAGAAAATACACCTTCATTCTATGAATTTGTTTTCAATGTTGATGAATGTCAAGATACATTTATTGATTGTCATCAATTAGGTAAAGGATGTATCTTTATCAATGGATTCCATTTAGGAAGATATTGGTCAAGAGGACCTATTGAATATCTATACTTGCCAGGACCATTATTAAAAAAAGGAATGAATCAAATTATTGTATTTGAAACAGAGGGTGTTGCAATGAATAATATAACTTTTGTTGATTACCCAGTTTATAAGAAAGACTAATGTCTTTCTTTTTCTATAAAGGAGAGATTGAATGAAGATAGAAATTAAAAATCAAGATCAAGTGAAAGCGTTATTAAATGGAGAAAATGAATTGATATTATTTTATAATAATGAATATGTAGAAGGAGATCATATATGTATTTATCCTGATCAAGTCCCAGTTTATTTAAATGTACAGGTAGATGATGCAATAATATCATCTATGATTTATATCAAAGAAGGAATATTCCAATATTTTATTCCTTGTGGAAATGAAAGAAAATCTTATAGTTACAAAGCTTTTTATAACAAGAAACATCTTATCAGAGTATCAAAGGCAAGTTATCAGCAAATCAATGCCTATCAGAACTTAGCACTAAATACCAGTGATCAAGTTTACTTACTAAATGTTTATCCACATGCGACTTCTTCAGAAGATTGTTCATTATCACCAGTATTTCAGCCTAAAAATGTTATTGATGGACTAACCTTTAATACAGAACATGGACGTTGGCCTTTTACATCATGGAGTTATCAGCAGAATCCTCAAGCAACATTGACAATTCATTTTGGAAGAAAGGTGAATGTTCAGGATATTCATATTTATTTAAGAGCGGATTTCCCTCATGATAGTTATTTCCAAAATATCAGTTTAGAATATTCAAATCATCATTGTTCTCATTTTTCATTACAAAAAGTATCCCATGTGCAAACATTTTCTGTTGATGAAGAAGATGTCGAATGGATAAGATTTTATCAATTTAAAAAGGCTGATGAGAAGGCCGTATTTGCTGCTATAACACAAATAGAAGTTTATGGCTATAATCAATGAAAACCCTTTAGTAAACACGTTTACTAAATAGATTGGTTGTGTTAAAATAATAACATGAACTTCAAAGAGAGGTAATTGAGATGAAAAAAAGCAAAATCACAATTAAAGATATTGCTGAAATGGCTGGAACGTCAAAAACAACTGTTTCTTTCTATTTGAATGGAAAAACAGAAAAAATGTCTGAAGAAACAAAACAAAGAATTGAACAGGTAATAAGAGAAACAAATTATTGTCCAAGTATTGTCGCCAGAAGTTTAAATTCTAAGAATAGTAAATTAATAGGAATATTAATTGGTGATATTACAAATTCGTTTTCTAATCAGATTGTCAAAGGTATAGAGTCTGAAGCAAGTCGTAATGGATATCAGATTATTGTAGGGAATAGTGATTATAATCATCAAAGAGAAGAAAACTATGTAGAAAGAATGTTATCAATGGGAGTGGATGGCTTTATTATTCAACCAACTGCTCAATTTAGAAAGATATCAAAGAGATTAGAGAGTTTAGGGAAACCTATGGTTTTCTTTGATAGTAAATTGTATGATATGAAAACAAAGTGGGTCAAAACAAATAACTATGAAGCAACTTATGATGCAACAGTCAGATGTATTGAGAAAGGTTATGAAAAATACTATATGATTACTGCTGATCCTCAATTAATTAGTACAAGATTAGAAAGAACAAGTGGTTTTGTAGATGCTTTAGCAGACCATGAAAAAGATTATGAGACATTGATTATTGAAAATGATCAGGTGAAACCAGAAGTCATTGCTGACTTTATTGATGAGCGGCTAGATTTAAACAAAAAAACATTAGTGTTTGTGCCTAATTGCTGGGCTTTACCAACAGTATTTATTGCTTTAAAATATCATCGTAAACATATGCCACAACTTGGACTCATGGGTTTTGATAATATGGAATGGGTGAATTTCTCATCACCTAGTATTACAACTATTGTTCAGCCAGCTTTTGAAGAAGGGCTTGAAGCTGCTAGGATTGTAATTGATCAGATTGAAGGAAAAAATGAAGTGATTGGGCAACAAGTGTTGGATTGTTATGTAAATTGGAATGAATCGACATTTTAGATAAAATTCGAATATTGCAAATTTAAAAGGAAGTCATCGAGGTTTCTTTTATTCAATCAGTTAACTATTTTGCTAGGGTACTTAACATTGATTATTTATAAAAATAGCGTATTATTATAAATAAGGAAAATGAAATAATTTATGAGAAAGTTTGAATTTAATGAGGGAAAGATGAGGTATAAATTATGCAAATAGAAAGACAAATGTATGGAAAATGTAAAGAATTTTTTGATGTTCTAATAGAGGGGATTAAAGAAGATATATTATCTTCAACTGGTAAAACTATAGCAGAAGAAAAATTAAAAGAAGGATATTCTTATAAAAAGAAAATCATGAATAAAAAAGAAACAATTGCTAAGGCTAAAATTGTAAAATATGATGTTCCAAATGAATATTGCCTGAAAGTGACAAGTGATAATGGTGTAACAACTATTTCATATAAGATTCGTCAAGAAGATGATGAAAATTTCACAGTTGTTTATAAAGAAGAATATGTTGCAAAAGGTGCATCAAAAGGAAAATTAGTTCATTTTATGCATGAACGTTCTGTGAAGAAGAGAATAAATAGGACTCTTGACTATATTCAAAAATATATGAATGAAAAGAAAAATAAGGAAGAATAAACAAGATTGATTCAAGAATACATTAGTAATCTTGAATTTTTTAATCCCATTTTTTAAGTAATCTTAATAAGGTTGCAATCGATTGATTAAACTCTTCTTGTTCTTGAGGGGTAAGATGTTGTTGAATTTGTTCTTGTAAAGGTGTTGTATCTAGAGGGTTTTCTTTAAGAAATTGTTGACCATTTTTATTAATACATATAAGAATACTGCGACGATCATTAGGATCATCTTGTCTTTCAATGAGCTCATATTGATAAAGTTTATCTATCATTTGTGTGGCATGTTGTTTGCTTAAGCGTAATCTTTTAGCGATTTCACTCATCTTCATAAGACCATCTTTTTCTAAAATAAGTAAACAAAAATAAGTTTCATAACTCATATTTTTATGTTTTTGATTTTGTTTAATGCTTCTTTCTACTTTATAATGCCAATGTGGTAAGATGTGGATAATGTTTTTATGTAGTGTATTATTCATAGTGTCCTCCCATATGAATGCCTATTGACATTCTGAATAACTTGAATATAATAGTAAATAAAAGTTTACTATCTATAATAATTTACTATATTATTATCATAATAGATTAGACTTTGAAAATCAAGTATTATAGAAAGGATGATAAAAATGAGTTTCATTAATAAAGAAAGTCTTCTATGGAAGATTATTCATAATGCTTTTCGCTTTCTCATTAGTTTAGCTTTTATTATCGTATTTCAGACTTTATTTGGTGTTGAAAATACACTGCTTGGTGTTGCTATTAGTGTTGGTTTTACGATGCTGCCAATGTGTAATCTTGATATAAAGCCATGGACAATGTTTTGGATTATTGTCATATTGTATGGTGGAAGCACGTTTGTAGCTCAGTTAAGTGCTGTCAATCCGTGGTTAGCCTTTGGATGTAATTTTATCTTTTTATCTTTAATTATACTTTTGGCTAATGAACCACTTGAATATCAAACCAATATTACTTTTTTGCTTTGTTTTGTTTTTAGTCAATCAACTGTTGTTTCTTGGAGTCAATTTCCAATGCGAGCTACAGCTGGTATTGTTGGAGGAATATTTGTTGGTGGCTGTGTTGTTTTGAATTGGTATCGTCATGGTTATGGTGGTAAAATAAGGGTGAGACAGCAAATATTACGCTGTCAGGTCAATCGAAGTTATCTTTTAAGAATGTCATTCGGAGTCTCTCTAGCTATGTTAATTGGAAGCTTATTTGAGATAAGTAAGCCATTGTGGATAAGTATTGTAGTTATGTCATTAACGCAATTAGAATTTACTGAAACATTAACAAGAATAAAACATCGATTTGTAGGAACTTTAGTTGGAATTATAATCTTTTTTATTTTCTTTCAATATTTAATTCCTCAGCAATATGCTGGTTTTGTCGTTATGTTTTTAGGGTACATGGGATTCTTTTTACCAGAATATAAATTTAAACAGATTATAAATGCAGTCAGTGCTTTAAATGCATCATTGGTTATATTAGATACTTTAACAGCAATTGAAAATAGGCTGTTATGTTTAGTCGCAGGAATAATGATTGTTTTAGGTATTTATTTTATAACAAAGTTCATAAGAAGCTTGCATTTGAAATCATCAGAAATGATGAAGAAATGGGCAGATGATTTTTTCAATCAGTTAGAAACAAAAAAGTATGATATGAATATGTTTCATTAAGAAACAACTCATGATCATACTTTTTACTTTAATGATTCACTTTCTTCATAAAGATATATATTGATACTCCAATAATAACAATTGTATAACCTATTACCCATAAGAGTTCAGGGAAAACCTGTGTATAATCATGAGCAATAATAAATCTTCCAACATTGACAGCATGTACAAAAGGTAAAGCATTTGCTATTGTTTCAAACCATCCCCCAACAAGTGCAACATCAAACCATATTCCTGATAGCCAAGCACTTATATTTGTTAATAAAGCTCCACAAGCACCACCAACTTGTTTTTCATTAAATAGTGAGCCACATAAAATCCCCATTCCTATAAAAAGAAGAGCAGCAGGAAGTGATGCAAGTATTGCATAAATAATTGATATATCAGCCTTTAAACCTAAACATAGTGCACATAGAAAGCAAACAGTTGTTTGGATGATTGCCATAGGAATTAATGGCAAGATATAACCAAAAATAAAATCACTTGCTTTCATTGGTGAACTTTTTAATCTTAACATAAAAGAACTGTAGCGATCTTTAGAAATTAATAAACCAGAAAAAAGTGATACAAAGGAAAGACTAAAGATAGCAATACCAGGAGCTAACTTCTCAATAGCAAATGGACCAGCATCTCCAGGGATATTTGATTGAATAAGTGTTAATAATAACAATAATAAAATTGGGAAAGCGACTCCAAAAAACAAACTTAATAAATCCCGAGAAATTTCTTTCATATTACGTTTAGCAAAAATAAGAGTTTTCATAATAGTGCCTCCTGATGGCTCAATTGAATAAATGCATCCTCAAAATTATCAGTATTTGCCTGTTTCAATAATTCTTTTACGCTTCCTGATATAATGAATTGTCCTTGGTTCATAATTCCAATATGATCACTCAAGTTTTCAGCTTCTTCTAAATAATGAGTCGTTAAAATAATCGTCATCTTTTGTTTTAGTTTTTTGATAAAATCCCATAACTCTCTTCTTGCAATCACATCAAGACCTAATGTGGGTTCATCTAAAAAGAGAATTTTAGGTTCACTAATCAAAGCCATTGCAATAGATAAGCGTCTTTGCCATCCACCTGACAATGTTCCAGCTCTTTGATTAGCTATTTGTGATAATTGTAAATCTTTCATAATTTCTACAGTTTTTTGTTGTGCTTGATTTTGACAAAAACCATAGATTTCACAAATAAACTCAAGATTTTCTTTAACACTTAACATAGGTGCAATAGCTGTTTCTTGGGGTGAAACATTAATGATTTGTTTAATATTTTGGGCATCTTTGATTAAGTCAAATCCATAGATAGTTGCACATCCTTGCGTTGGCTGAGTCAAACATGATAACATTTTAATTGTTGTTGTTTTTCCTGCACCATTGACACCTAATAAGGAATAAAGTTCACCATCTTGAATTTCTAAATTCAAATTTTTAACAGCATCACAATTTTTATAACTTTTACAAAGATGATTTGTCTTGATTGCTATCATTTTGGATACCTCCCATAGCAAGAATATCTTCAGCCATCTTCATAAATGTACTACTTTTCACAAGAGCTAGACCACCTTGTTCTTCATCACCTAAAATAATTAAGTTCTCACCTGGTTGAAAATCAAAGATATCTCTTGCTTTTTTAGGAATAACAATTTGACCACGTTCCCCAACAGTGACATTTCCAAAGATATGTTTGCCAACAGGTGGAACAGCATATCCCTTTTTATCATGATCGTGGTGTACCAAATCATCAATAGTGACACCACAAAGATTGGCAAGTGCCATAGAATTCATTAAGTCTGGTATAGACTCCCCATTTTCCCACTTTGCAACAGCTTGTCTAGAAACACCTATTTTTTCTGCGACATATTCTAGTGTAAAATGATGTGCATTTCTTAGAAACATTAAATTCTTACTTATCATATTTTTCATACCTCCCTATAGTTTTAAGTATACTCTTCTTTTCATGTTTATCCACCAATCACCATTAACAAGTTATGTTATATTTGGTTGCATGAAAAAAGCAGATTTTTATCTGCTAAATTTCTTTTGTATACTCTTTTAACCATATTTTCTCTTCTTCACTTAAGAAAGGAGAGACTTTGTTGTAAACTTGTTGATGATAGTCATTTAACCATTTCTTTTCTTTATATGTTAATATCTCAACATCAATAGCATCTAAATCAATAGGAGCAACAGTCAAAACATCAAAATGCATGAATTGACCATATTCATTTTCTACTCCATCAACGCATAACAACTCATTTTCAATACGGATACCATATTGTCCTTCTAAATAAATACCAGGTTCATCAGTCACAATCATACCTGCTTCTAGTTTACATTCTTCGCCTTGTAAGCGAGGGCGAGGACGAATACCCTGAGGTCCTTCATGAACATTTAAGAAATGTCCAACCCCATGTCCAGTACCACATTGATAATCAATATCTTCTTCCCACATAGGTGTTCTTGCTAGAATATCTAAACTAATGCCAGTTGCTCCATAAAGGAAATGAGCATTCTGTAATGCTAACATGCCTTGCAAGACCATTGTAAAATGTTTCTTTTGAATTGGAGAAATATGACCTAATGCATAAGTTCTTGTAATATCAGTTGTCCCATCTAAATATTGCCCACCACTATCAATAAGTAAGAAACCATTACCTTCAACTTTTGAATGATCTTCTTGTGTAGCGTGGTAATGCATTAATGCTGCATTTTTATTAAATGCACAAATTGTTGTAAAACTCAAATCTACAAATAAATCCTGTTGTTGTCTCAATTCTGCCACTTTATCTGAAATACTGATTTCATCCATTGGAATTTTACCATAATTCTTTTTTAACCAATACATGAATTTCGTCATAGCAACACCATCTTTAATATGGGCATTTTTTGTATTCTCAATCTCTACATCATTTTTAATAGCTTTAAAAGCTTGTGAAGGATTCATACCATTAACAATATCACATGAAATCAAATTAAATAATTCGTAATTGATCTGCTGAGTATTTAATAATACAGAACCTTCTAATTTCATAACATCTTGATAGATTTGATAATAATCCTTAATAATAACCTGTTCTTGTAAGTAAGCATCAACCATAGATTGATCATATGCTTCTTTTTGTAAATAAAGATAAGATTGATCAAGTGTAATTAATGCAAAAGCAAGGGCGGTTGGAGAACAAGGAATGTCCCCACCACGAAGATTAAATATCCAAGCAATATCATCCAATGGAGTGACAATATGAGATGTGCAATTGTTTTCTTTCATGTACTCTTGAATAATTTCAATTTTCTCATGAGCAGATAAACCATTGTACTTCAAATCATAGATGTATGCTTTTTGACAAGACATAGCAGGACGCTGAGTCCAGAATTCATCTAAAAGATCTATACATTCGATATCATGTTCAACATCTTCTAACACTTCTTCTAAATCTAAAACAAATTGTGCATTCATTGTTTGACCATCAAATGCAATGATGTCATGAGGTTGCACATCCTGACTTAAAAACTCTAACAGAGTTGGGACACCTTTTTGTGACATCTTCATAAGTGTAATTCCCTCTTCAAGTTGTTTTGCAGCTTGAATGAAGTATCTTCCATCTGTCCATAAGTAAGCAGCATCTTGTTTCACTAACAAAATACCAGCACTCCCTGTAAAGCCACTTAAATAGGCACGTGATTGGAAATGGTCTCCAACTGTTTCTGATTGATGATCATCATCAGTAGGGACAATATAATAGCTTAAATTCTTTTCTTTTAATAATTTTTGAAATTCCTTTATCATTTTTATCACCAATTAATACTTTAACACATTTTTCATATTTTTAATAATAAAATATGTTAAAATAAGGTTGCTAGCTTAAAAAATAGCATTTGCAACCTAACGTTGACAAAAAGCAAGTTGATGTTGGTAGAGAATACAAACGATATTTTATAAGATATATGTGAGGTGAGGATATATGGATTTCGGAATGAAATTACAAAGTTTAAGAAAAGAAAAAGGATTGTCACAAGAAGCATTGGCAGAAAAACTTCATGTTTCTAGACAGGCAGTCAGTAAGTGGGAATCAGGTGCAGGGTATCCAGAAATGGATAAACTCATTTTAATTAGTGACTTGTTTGGTGTGACTATTGATTATTTAATTAAAGATAGTCATGAATCTGTTCCAGATGATCAAAGAGCGGAATCAAAATATTTTATGAATAGTCAAAAAATAAAAGAGTATATGAATTTCAAGAGACATTTTGGATTACGTATTGGGGGAGCAGTATCAGCGATTATTCTTTCTGTTATTTTTCCAATTCTTATGAGTGATAAGCAGTATGAAATGATAGGGACAATGATTATGCTGTTGATTGTTGCATTGGCAGTTGGGGTTTTAATCATAACGGGTATGTCATGTGAAGGGTATTCAGAGCTTGAGAAAAAAGAAATTAATATGAGTTTTAATGATTTGCAGGATATACAAAATCAGTACATGAATTTTAAATCAAAATTTGGGATGTCTATAGCATTTGGTGTTTTCTTTATTATATTTGCAGTTGCTATGACAGTGTTTGTTGAAGAATATGTAAAGAATGAATATCTATCTGGTATGATCTTATTTGTTTGTGTTGCGATATCTGTTTTTATATTTATCTATCAAGGTATTAAAGATGGAATGTATCGTTTTCTTGTTCAAAACAGGAAATATATAACAGAACAAAAGAAAGAGGAAAAGAGTCTATATGCTATGACAATGCCTTTAGCAGCAATGATTTATTTGGTCATGGGATTTACTCAAGGATGGTGGCATCCAGGGTGGATTATCTTCCCAGTTGTAGCAATCATTACTGCAGGAATAGAATCTTTTATGAATAAAGAATAGATGAAAAGATGTTCACAGTTGTGTTTCTTATTTGGTTTTCTTATTTGTAGCATTTTATCAGTTATTGATAGATTTATGAAAACGATACCCAATTTGATATATATTGTTGGTATGGTTATGGGAAGTGGCATTGTATTGATAGGAATATTATTGTTAAAAAGATCAGAATGATAGAAATCATTCTGTTTTTTTTTATTAAAATGAGTTCAATTTTTTCAAAAAAATCTTGAAAAAGACTGAACTTGTAGAATATGAAAAGAGATTAGATAATAAATATAGAAGATAGGAGGAGAGTTATGAAATTATTTATTGATACTGCAAACATAGAAGAAATTCAAAAAGCAAATGATTTAGGTGTCATTTGTGGGGTAACAACCAATCCATCATTGATTGCTAAAGAAGGAAGAGATTTTAAAGAAGTGATTAAAGAGATTACAGAGATTGTAGATGGACCTATTAGTGGTGAAGTCAAAGCAACAACAACCCAAGCTGAAGATATGGTTATTGAGGCAAGAGAGATTGCTAAGATTCATAAGAATATGGTTGTGAAGATACCAATGTGTGAAGAAGGTTTAAAAGCAGTTAAAATCTTATCACAAGAGGGTATTTCAACAAATGTGACTCTTGTCTTTAGTGCCACACAGGCTTTATTAGCAGCCATTGCTGGAGCAACTTATGTATCGCCATTCTTAGGAAGATTGGATGATATTTCAGCATCGGGAATTGATTTGGTGGCAGATATTATGCAGATTTTTAATCAATATGGATTTGAAACTGAGGTCATCTGTGCTAGCATACGTCATCCTATACACGTTATAGAATGTGCAAGATTAGGTGCTGATATTGCAACTGTACCATATCAAATCATTATGCAAATGATACAACATCCATTAACTGATATTGGTGTAGAAAAGTTTATAAAAGACTATCAAAAAGTTTTTGGTTAAAACAATAGGTGATATGTTATTATCCACATTCCAAGTTGTGATAGAATAGGAAACATAAGTCTATTTTTTCAAAAAAATTGTTGAAAAATGTTGAACTTGAATAAAAAGTCTCAAAAGTAAATAATTGAGGTAGGAAGGATAAATATGAACATACGACAAAAGCACATGCTCAATACACTTGTGAATGATGGTTCTATCCATATTGGAACAAGTGCTCAAAAATTTAATGTTGGTGAAAGAACAATTCGATATGATTTAGATGTTATTGCGGACTATATTTCAACAAAGTTACAACACCAGGGATTAATGATCAAAAATAACATTGCACATCTTATGATTAATCAAGATGAAATTCAAGATTTAAGATTAGAAGAGATGGATAATGATTATTATGAAATTAAGATTTCTTCAGAAGAAAGAATGATTATGATTCTTTATGACTTATGTTGGGCAACTGATAAGATGACAATTCAGCAATTTGCTGATAAATATTTTGTAAGTCGAGGGACAATCAATAGTGATTTTATTGAAATTAAAAAATGGTGTCATAAAAGACATATTCCACTTGTTTCTTTAAAAGGAAAAGGCATTTATATTGATGCTACTGAAAAACAAAGACGTGCTTATTTAAGTGAACTTATTCGTTCTTCTACAAAATTAGATCATTATAAAGATTTTATTTTTATAGAATGGTTTAAAGATATAGATGTTGAAACCATTAAAACAATTGTGACAAAAGCTGAAAAGAAATATGGTATTTGGTTAACTGATATCGCTTTTGAAGGATTAAGTATTCATATTGCTTTATCAATTAAACGTTATCAAAGTCATCATATTTCAGAAAGTCATGAAGCATCTCATTATACAGATATTGATCCACTCCCTTACCAAATGGCTAGTGAAATCGTCCATGAAATCAATAGACAGTTTGAATTAAAACTCCCAGAAACAGAAATTATCTATGTCGCTATCCATTTAGGCGGGAAATCAAGTTATTTAAATGAAGATGATGTTGGTAGTCATGCACTTGTAGAGTACTACGCAATTAATATGATTATTCATGTGGGAAATATCTTGAAGGTTGATTTAAAACAAGATAAACGATTGTTAGATGGACTTATTCAACATTTAAGAGCATGTCGTTATCGTTATAAGAATGATATGGTTATTGAGAATCCTTTAAAAGAGGATTTGATTGAAAGTTATCCCAATCTGTATCAGATTTTATCACTGTTTATTAATGATACACAAGATCAAGGTTATATTCGATTTAATGATGATGAAATGACTTATGTTCTTCTTCACTTTGCTGCTGCTATTAATCGAAGAAGTCAAAAATCTAAAGAAATTCCTAATATATTAGTGGTCTGTTCAACAGGATTAGGAACCTCAGAACTGGTCGTTTCATCATTAAATAGATACTTTAAATTAAAAATTCAAGCTTGTACTGCTTTACATCAGTTACAGTACTATTTAGGAAAGTATCCAATTGATCTCATTATTACAACAGTTCCATTAGAATCAATAGTTCCACATGTGAGAGTTCATCCAATACTTACAGATGAGGATAACAATAACATTAGAAAGAAGTTATCTGAATTGGGATTTGAAATTATTAATCAAGAAGATTCAATTACAAAAGAATTATCTATCTTAATGGATCACTATATGAAAGATAAAGACGATTCTAAATTAATTAATGAATTAACTGAACTGTATCAAAAAATAAAACCTAATGAAAATAGTTTAGAAAGAACAATGGGGGAATATAAAATGCTTAGTGAATTATTAACGGATCAAACAATTCAATTGAATATTGATGTTCCAGATTGGCAGGAAGCCATTCGTGCCTCGGGTAAGATATTGGCTGAACAAGAATATATAACAGATGATTATATTCAGGCATCAATACATAGTGTCAAGGAATATGGACCTTATATTGTCATTACCAAAGGTGTAGCCCTTGCACATGCAACGAATAATCAAGGAGTCTTACGTACTGGAATGTCATTGGTGAGATTAAAAACACCTGTAGAATTTGGCAACGCCAATAATGATCCTGTTAGATTTGTTTTTACACTGGCTACAATTGATTCAACTTCGCATTTGGTTGCATTATCAGACCTTGCAGAATTTTTGGAGAGAAAAGAGTTTATGAATATCTTGTCTCGTGCAACTGAAGCTGAACAATTGATCAAATATATCAAAGAAAATGAAACAAATGTGAAAGGAGAATAAAAAATGGCTAGAAAAACAGCATTAATTATGTGTCGTACAGGGATGGGGAGCTCTTTGATGTTAAAAATCAAAGTTGATAAATTAATTATGAAAAATAATTTTCCATTAGACGTTACACATGATGCATTTAGTGGTTTTGCAGGTCAACAGAAGACAGATATTATTATTACAATGGATGACTTAGTTGATGAATTTAAAGGTTCATCAGCCTATGTTATTGGAGTTAAAGATATCATGGATGTTGATTATATTGAGAGCGAACTCAAAAAGTATTTTGCTGAAAATAATTAGGAAGAGGAGGAAAGAATATGTTTATACTAGAGTTTGTTGTTTATGATTTATTAGGGGAAGCATCGTTACTTGTTGGATTGATGGCACTTATTGGATTATTGATTCAAAAGAAATCTGCTGCTCAAGTTATTTCGGGAACGATTAAAACAATTGTTGGATTCTTGATTTTTGGGATAGGTTCTTCTGCTGCACAAGGAGCTTTGAATGGATTTCAATCATTGTTTGCGAGTGGTTTTGGGTTAGAAGGGGTTACACCTATTTCTGAAGCGATTACTGCTCAGGCACAAACATTATTCCCAATGGTTATTGCATTAATTATGGTTTTAGGATTTGTATGTAACCTGATTATTGCAAGATTCACAAGATTTAAATATATCTTTTTAACTGGAGGACATAGTTTATTCTTAGCTGCCTTATTAGCAATCTTATTAAAAGCTTTAGGTTTATCTGATGTTATGGCAATTGGAATTGGTGCTATTATTCTGGGATTGGCTTCATGTATCTATCCTGCTATTGCTCAAAAATATATGAATAAAGTTACAGGTAGTGAAGATATTGCGATTGGTCATTATTGTTCAATTGCTTATGCTCTGTCAGGTTGGATTGGTGGTAAAGTTGGTAATCCCAAAAAGAGCACAGAGTCTATTGAGTTACCTGGCTGGTTATCAATCTTTAAAGATTACATAGTTTCTGTTTCATTATCAGTTGGTATTTTCTATTATGTTGCTGCTATTGCTGCTGGACAAGGTGCTGTTGAAGTTCTTTCAGGTAGTCAACATTGGTTGATTTATCCATTAATGCAAACATTAACATTTACTGGTGGACTTTATGTCATTATTACTGGTGTTCGTTTATTCTTAGGCGAAATTGTTCCTGCATTCGTAGGTGTCTCTGAGAAATTTATTCCTGGAGCAAAACTTGCATTAGACTGTCCTGTTGTGTTTCCTTATGCACCAACGGCTACAGTTATGGGATTTATCTCAGCTTATATTGCTGGATTGTTATGTATGTTAATCATGATTGCAATGGGAACAACAGTGATCATTCCAGTAGCTATTCCTTACTTCTTTATTGGTGCCACTGCTGGAGTTTTTGGTAATGCAACAGGTGGTTGGAAAGGATGTATTATTGGGGCATTTATTGCTGGGGTTTTAATTGCTGTAGGACCTGCAATTATTTATCCTATTATGAAGAGTGTTGGGCTATCTGGAAGTAGTTTCCCTGAAACTGATTTTAACTTAATTGGTATTATCTTTAATTTCATTGGTAAACTTATAGGTGCTTGGTAATAGGAATGCCCTTGAATAAAGGGCATTTCTTTCTAAAGAAAGAGGTGTAAAAATGAAAGAAATCAAAGAATTAGAATTATTAGCCAATCAAAATAGAAGGCGTATTATTGATATGGTCTATCAAGCGGGTGTTGGACATGTTGGAGGTGCATTATCTATAATTGATATATTAACAGCTATCTATGAATTAGATGTTGATTTTAAGAAAGAAAAGCGCAGTCGTGTTATTCTTTCAAAAGGACATGCTGTTCCTGCTCAATATGCTATTTTAGCCAGTTATGGGATGATTGATGAAGGTGAGTTTAAAACATTTAGACAATTAAATTCTCGTTTACAGGGACACCCTTATACAAAAGATATCCCCGAAGTGGATGCAACTACAGGATTGCTTGGTCAAGGTTTCTCAATGGCAGTAGGACATGCGATTGTGAAAAAGAATAATAAAGAAAATCATCGTATCTATGCTATTGCCGGTGATGGAGAAATGCAAGAAGGTGAAATGTGGGAAGCTATGATGTCAGCAGCCCATCATCATCTTAATAATTTGGTTTTCATTATTGATTATAATAAACTATCTTCTGGTGGACCTACAAATGATGTTATTTATATGGAATCGTTTGTTGATAAAGCAAAGGCATTCCATTTCCATACAATTGAAATTGATGGTCATAATATGAAACAAATTGTTTCTGCTTTAAATGAGACTAAACTGGTTGTTGATAAACCTATTTGCATTATAGCAAATACAATCAAAGGCAAAGGTATTTCATTTATGGAATCTGTTCCTAAATGGCATTCAAGTGGTTTAACTGATGAAGAGTACGAAATAGCTAAAAAAGATTTATTGAAGAGAGAGGAGGATATTAAAAATGGAATATAAACTCACAACAATTCGTGAAATTATTGGGGATGTTTTATGTGAACAAGGAAGAAAAAATCCTGATATCTATGTCATTGATAGTGACCTAGCTAAATCAACAACAACCAATAAATTCCAGAATGAATTTCCTAATCGTTTTGTAGAAACAGGAATTGCTGAGCAAAATGCTGTTTCTATTGCCACTGGAATTGCAGATGAAGGAAAAATTCCTTTCTATGTAAACTTTGCTATTTTTGTTTCAGGGACAGCTTGGACACAAGTACGTCAAGCATGTTATGCCAATGCAAATGTCAAATTCATTGCTACGCATCCTGGTATGGATGGAGGTTATGATGGAGCAAGTCATCATGCAAATGAAGATATTGCATTAATGCGAGTTTTGCCAAATATGAAAGTTCTTGTTCCTAGTAACCATGATGAATTTAAAAAATGTGTCCAATTAGCCATTGATCATGAAGGACCAGTCTATATTCGTGCTGCTCGAGATGTTGTGCCAGATTTACCATCACACTTTGATGTAGAAATTGGACACAGTTATTGTGTTGAAAACAATGGCAATGATTTTGCTATGATTTTTGAAGGGTCAACAACTGATTTGGCATATCGTTCATTTGAAACATTAACAAATGAAGGCTTTAATGGTCAATTGATTAATATCTTCTCAATTAAACCAATGGATAAAGACTATATTCGTAAACTTGCTAAAGAAGTGAAAAGAATAGTTACAGTTGAGAATCATTCAGTCATTGGGGGAATTGGTAGTGCTATTAGTGAGATTGTATCAGAAATGAGTGAACATGCCCCAGTGGTAAAAATTGGAGTAGAGGATGTTTTTACTGAGTCTGGACCATCTCTTGCTATTAAAGAAAAATATGGACTTAATGTAGAAAATATAAAAACAAAGATGAAAGAGATATATGAATAGATATGAAAAAGATACTTTCCTAAAAAAGTATCTTTTTTGCTTAAGTGTAATAGGTCTTTTTCAATTCACTTATAAGTTATACTCTCTATTATCTAATAGTATAAGCATATATTTTATACACATGAATGTTTTTTGTTTTTTGTTCTTGAAGCATGCTTAATAATCCATTGACATTCCTTTGTTATATTTTCATTTTGCCAACTGGATACAATGAATTCAAACTTCTCTTGATCTTCCTTATATAAATCATTGAGATTATTTGCGACACTTTTTTGAATTGTTTTATCAGTATCATCCTTAAGACAAGTTAATAATTCATAATAAATATCAAAATATTCTAGGGCAACATACAGTTTTTTTGACCAAGGTAACCGTATCCTTATGCACTCACTTGCTAATCGACGTACTCTTTGATTGCTATCCTGACTCCATTTCAAAAGTAGATTCATTGATTGTTCAGGAAACTGATTTATAATTGTACGCATACAAAATTCACTCGTAAATCTTTTTGTTAATTCTTTACTAAAGGATGTACTGACTTCAAAATTTTCACCACCAAATAACTCAACAAATTTCCCAATTGGCCAAAGCCAATATCCCTCTGTAAACATGCCTAAACTGCCATTGAGTTCTGGCCCTAATATTTTTTTAAAAATACCAATCGTCTCTGAATAGTTTAAGGGGATAGATGCTTTTAATGCATTAGCTAGCAATTCTTGTCTATCATTAAATTCTAATTGCTCAATTGTTGGTCTTATCAATGAAATAAATTGATTGTCATTGAATTCTGAATAGACTGATTTTATCTTTTTAGCTAAAAAATATCCATATTCAATATCATAATAGTCTTTTACTTTCTTACCCATTCTTTTTAAATCCTTTTAATAAATAGTCAACTGCTTTATAAATTTGTTCATTATTCAAATTGTCAGATTCAGCAAGATAGATTGATAAATCATTTAAAGCACCAGATATCATATGTGAAATCATATGAATATCAAAATCAATTAATTGTTCATTTTTTTGAATAATCATAAGTTGTTCTTCTAAAAGTAAAACAGAATTTTCATCATCCATTTTCTTCCACTGAGTCCATTCTATAATATTAGGAGCTTCAATTAAGAGTATTCTTTTATTATTTTCTAAAGTTGCTGCTTCTACAAATCCAACACATCCTAATATTAATTGTTCCCAAATATCTTTTGATGATTGAGCTCTTTTTTCAACATTTAATCCAACCTCATGTTGTACAAGATTTAAAACTGCTTTAAAAAGATTTTTTTTATTTTTAAAGTGATGATAGACTGCCCCTCTTGTCATATTTGCTTCTTTCGCAATAGCCTCTAAAGATGTATTTTCATATCCATATGTGGAAAAATGATGACGTGCAATTGATATTAAGTTCTTGGTTGTATGAAGAGTTGCTAATTCTTTTTTATTATTAGTCATTATTTTCACCTAATTCTTGATTGCCTTTGTTATTTTCATAGGAAGGTTGAATCAATTGAATAATATCAACTAAATTTTTGTTGGGTGTTTCAATCATAAAATGTCTTTGCCCGTAATCTTCATTTCGAATATCCAACAATATTAATGAATGATTTTTATTCATAAATCTAGAATAGACAGTATCTACATCATCAACTTCAATGTTTAGAATAATACCTTCGCATTGTTTTCTAAACTGTTCTGGTATTGTATTATGAGAACTATCAATCATTGCTATCTCAAAACCATCATTATCTTTTAAACTTATATACCAATCACTTGTAAAGATTTCTTGAAAATCAAATAAATCTGTAAAAAAATTTGCCTCTTCTTGTATTTTATTACACATAAGTACTGGATAAAAACTTTTCTTCATATAAATTTCTCCTTTCTCTTTGATATAAACAATATAACATACATTCTGTATGTATGTCAATGGTATGAGAATTATTAGAAATACAAATGAAATGTTTCATAGAGCTGTCTAAAGTAGAAAATCAGTTAATCAAAATGATTAACTGATTGAATTAAATTACTGAACTTTTTTAAACAATTTTCTACATCTGTAAAAAATCTACAAAGGTGATATCCATCAGCAACCGCATGATGAATATTTAATGATAATGGCATAATGATTCTCCCACTTTCATTTTTTATATATTTTCCCCAAGTAATAACAGGCGCAATATATAGACCAGAATCAAAAATGTGCATATCAAAACTTTGATAATGTAACCATGGTAAACAAGATACATCAAATGTATTTGGTGGAATATTTTTTTGATCAAACCAACGGTAAGTTTGATAGACTTGCATATCTTTTATAAACTGCTGGTAAAATGCTTCAAAGTCAGAATGATAATCAATAACTAACTTTACAAACTTTTCATCTTCTTGATGAAAGTGTGTATAATAGGGGGAAATATAATCCCATGTACCAACTTCTCCATCTTCATTATATCCCATACGCAATTCTTCACGGCAATTAACTGCTGAACTTATAACCCATATCATTGCTGGATAGAACTTATATTTTTTATCATGGATCACCTGTAGGAATTCTGTGATATCAATGTTAACAGTCATACTCATGACACAACGCATATCATTTATGAAATGCTGAAACAGTTCTGCTCTGTCCCATGTGTCTAAATTCTTTTTTGTAAATTTCATTTTTTCTGCCTCCTAGAATTTTTCTTTAATTTTAAGAGGCTTTATTGAGTCCGATTTTCATTTTCCATTTTCCTTTCATATATATTATCACATTATATAACTTTTTAAATATGAATTACTGATATTTTAATTATATAATTCTGTTGTGCAATAAGCAACAAAAATCAATTGTTGTGTGAGTTTACACTTTTTAAAATCTATTGATTCAACGGTAATAAAATGTTTATAAACAGTTTTTTATTTTTATATTCTGCTGAAATTTCACCATTCATTTGCTGAATGAGAGTCTTAGAAATCTCTAAGCCTAATCCAGTTGATTTTTTAGCAGTATTGACAGTATAAAAGCAATCAAATAATCTTTCTATTTCTATCTGATTTAAATTCACAGCAGTATTGGTAAAAGTTATCTCACCATAATCTGTTAGAGTTATTTCTAAATCTCCATCACTATATTTAATAGCATTACTTAATAGATTTGTGAACACACGAGAGAGTGCTGCCGGATTAAGATGACAGATAACTTTTTCAGTAGGCATATTAATCTTTGGAATGATTCCTCTTTCTTTAAATGCCATATAAAAATCAGCAAGACTATCTTCTAATATATCATTGAGAATAATATCTTCTTTATTATCATTATTTTGTGAAATTATGGATAAAGAATAGAGAAAGAGTTCATCAGTTAATTGTTTTAGTGATTCAACTCGGTTGCTGATGATTTTAATATATCGCTCAACGTCTAAAGACTTGTCTTCTTCTTCTTCTAAAAGATCTAAATAGCCATAAATAGCAGTCAAAGGTGTTCTTAAATCATGTGAGATATTTGTCACGGCTTCTTTGAGTTTTTGACCACCATTTAAATAGTTGTGTCGTTCTTGTTTAAGAAGTTGTAATTGTTTATTAAGTTCATTTGCCAAATGTTTGATATGTCTATCACCAGTTGATACTAAAATCAATGTATTGGTTTCATCAGAAAGATGTTCTGCGAGTTCTGTGCAGATTTTATCTATATTTCTATTAACAAAGATAATTTTTATAAGCAGTATAATAATGATTCCAAGTAAAACTATGCACAAAAACCAAGGAAGAAACATCTTTTTCACCAACCTTTATTTTAAATCTTTTTTACGAAAAATATATATGCCAAATCCAGATATAAGAGTTATTAAGGAAAGTGCATATGCACATAACTTCCATAGTGTGATTGTGTCAACTGACATAGTTTGAAATATCTGTCCATAGGGATTAAAATCAAATAAAAACTGAAAAATTGTGACTTGATATTGAGGTAGAAAGCCAGGTCTTGCAAGCGAGTAACAGAGGAGTCCAGCAAACATTAAAATAAAGGCTGTTAAAATACAAATAATTGATGTCCTTGCTTTATTTGATGAAATCATACCTATAAAATTGAAAATTGCAATATATGAGATACATGCTAACCAGTAAGCTAATCCTATAAGCATTATTTGACTTATAGTTATATTTACTGAGGCATGTGAAACAAGAGTAAAAATACCACCTATAAGTCCCCAAATAAAGTAAATGATTGTGACTGCCACAGTGCCAGTTATAAAGCTTGCTAAATAAATAGTTTCTCTCTTATGACCAACAATAAGTTTATTTCGAATGGTTCCATCGTTATACTCTGTTCCAAGAAATAGACTATAGAAAATCGAAATCAATATACCAACAACTTGAAGAGATGCAAACAAAATCAAATCTACACGTGTTGAATTTTGATCAAGTAATATATAAGCAAATGAGCATTCTATCATAGCCATGAATAGAAGTGTTACCCAGAATGCCCTATTGAGCCATAGCCGGCTGATATTCGCGGATAATAAATTATACATTTTTATGACCTCCAATTAACTCAATATAATAGCTTTCTAGATTTTCATCGTTTTCTTGCATAGAAACGATTGTACAGTTCACCTTATCTAAGGCGAGTGCCAGTTGTGAGACTTGAACTTTAGCATAAATATCAGCCTCTGTTTCAGAAAGGATTTTATATTCAAGTTTCATTTGATCAAGTATTTGAGCAAGTGCTTTTGTATTGCTTACTTTTATATGTATACATTTTCTACAAGCCATTTGTAGTTCTTCTGAACTTATTTCTTTAACAATGCATCCATTATCAATAAATCCATAGTGAGTTGCTAGTTTTGAAAGTTCATCTAGGATATGACTTGAAATGAAAACTGTTATTTGCTGTTCATGATTGAGTTTTAAAATGAGTTCACGCATTTCTATAATTCCTTGAGGGTCAAGACCATTGATTGGTTCATCAAGTATTAAGAAATCCGGATGACCAGCAAGTGCTATAGCGATTCCTAGCCTTTGTCGCATACCAAGAGAAAAGTTCTTTGCTTTCTTTTTTCCAGTATGACTGAGTCCAACTAATTCTAAAATGTCTTTTAATCCATCAAAAGATGGCATCCCTAAAATGCAAAATTGCTGTTTGAGATTCTCTTCAGCAGACATCTCAAGATAAATAGATGGTGTTTCTACCACAGCACCCATCCTTCTTCGTATCTTATCAAACCCTTTTTCATGATTTTGTTTTGTGTACAATGTATAATCACCAGATGATGGATATTGAAGACCACAAATCAATCGAATAAGAGTTGTCTTTCCAGCACCATTTTTTCCAACAAAACCATATATAGCTCCTTTAGGAACATTTATTGTTAATCCATTGAGTGCTTTAAACTGTCCATAATGCTTACTTAAGTTATTTGTTCTTAAAACATATTCCATATGTTTACCCTCCTTTATAAGATAATATTATTTTAATCAATTTTTATAAAGAAAGTAGTAAAGAAAAAAGTAAAGAAATCGTAAAGATTTATGAAGTTCTAAGTTTGAAGCCAATTCCCCATACAGCTTCTATGTAGTCTTTACCAGTCACTTCACGAAGTTTTTTTCTTAAGTTACTGATATGCATTTTTAATGAACTTTCTGTACAGTCTGGAGTATCATCACTTATACGCTCTAATAAAAGTGATTTGGTAATGATTTGTGATGGATTTTGCATCAATAATTTTAAGATTGCATACTCAGTCCTTGTTAACTTAATTTCAGTATTGTGAATGGTCACTGTATGTGTATTGTGGTGAAGGTTCAATTCTTCAAAAGTAAGTATTGGAGATGATTCAAGGAAAATTGGTTTACGAAGTTGAACAGCAATTCTAGCCAAGAGTTCTTTTTTGTGGAATGGTTTGGTCATATAATCAACCGCACCATTAAGCAAAAGATTAACTTTGTTATCAATGTCAATTTTAGCACTTATAATAATAACGGGTATATTTTTAATCTTCGGCAGGACCTCTTCCCCATTGAGACCAGGCAACATTAAATCGAGGAGTACAAGATCTGGCTTTGCATGTTCAAGCAAAAGAATAGCTTCAGTTCCAGAATAGGCACGAGAAGTTTCATATCCTTCTTTTATAAGCGTTTCTTCAAGCATATTTCCAATATCTATATCATCATCAATGATTAATATTTTTTTCATATTCATTCATCTCCACTTTGAAGCTTATCAGTATCTTTATTTTTAGCAAGATATGCATCTATAAATTTCTTTGATGGAGAATATATTTTCTCTGGTAAACGTTCAAGAGAAAACCATTTCCATTCATCTTGCTTCTCTGGCTCCATGATTTCTAAATGACCAGTATAATCCTTTGTAATCATTTGAATTGTAACAAAATGTTTATGAGGTTGAATATCATCAACCGCACTGAATACTTCTAGATTCCAAACATCTAAATTTGTTTCTTCCTTCACTTCTCTTTTTGCACATTCAAATATAGTTTCATCATATTCCTGTTTTCCACCAGGTAAACACCAACTATCTGGTTCAAATATACCTCCAGTATCTTTTCCACCTGCTATACGATGTCCTAATAAAATTCTATTATCTTTTATAATCATAACACCGATTCCAACTTTTATGGTATCTCCCATTTTCTCACCTCATTGAATTTTTTCATAAATCATTTATAAAGACTATTTTACTACTTAATCACATATTCAACAAACAAATCATTAATAAAATCAAAATTCAGTAATTCTCAACATACTTTTTGTTTGTTTTTAAATAGAGACTATGAATTATTATATAATGATAATGTATAAATATAAATTATTGTTTCATATATTGTTATCTATAATGAAATCAGTGTATAATAAAAACAACAATACAAGGAGAAAGAATTATGGATAAAAAATGGAGTTTAAAAGAATTATATACATCTTTTGAAGACATTCAGTTTCAAAATGATTTAAAAGAAGTTGAAACAATATTAAATGATATGCGTAAATATCCATTACTACCAAATGAACAATCACATCTTATCCAATATCTAGAAGAAGAAAATCATTTAGACGATTTGGTAGAAAAGTTATATGCATATGTAAGCTTAACAATGAATGCTGATACAAATGATTATGAAGCTATTAAATATGCATCAGTCATTGAAACATTACTTGCTTCTTTTGCAGATGCAAGTGCTAAAATTCAAAAATGGATTGCTCAATTTGATTTTCAACAATTAACAGATTCTTATGTACAGGATCATATGTTTGTCTTAAATGAAATCAAACAACAAAATAAATACTTATTAGATGATCAAAGTGAATCTGTTTTAGCAAATATGAAAACAACAGGATCTAGTTCTTGGTTAAAATACAAAGATCAATTAATATCTTCATTGGAAGTTATAATGGATGGGAAAGTCTATCCATTAACTGAAGTCTTAAATATGGCTTATTCAAAAGATAAAGAAATCAGAAAAAAAGCATACGAGGCAGAGATTGCAGCGTATACAAGTGTTGAACATGGTATAGCAAGTGCATTAAATGCGATTAAGGGTGAAGCCATTACAGTGACACAATTACGAGGGTACGATTCGGTTTTACAAAGAACGCTGATAGATTCAAGAATGTCTCAAAAGACATTAGATGTTTTACTTGCTACAATGAAAAAAGCACTACCTATGTTTGAAAAGTATTTTCAAACAAAAGCACAATATTTAGGATATCAAAATGGATTACCTTGGTATGATATGTATGCACCCATTGTTGATGTGAATAGTGAATATGACTATGAAAAAGGAAGTCAATTTGTGATTGAGCAATTTTCTTCATTTTCACAAAACTTAGGTGATTATGCTAAAATGGCAATAGAAAAAAATTGGATTGATGTTTATCCTAGACAGGGGAAAGTAGGTGGAGCATTTTGTAATAACTTACATTGTATTGAAGAAAGTCGTTTCTTATTGAATTATGGAAATGATTTTAGCGATGTCATTACAATGGCACATGAACTTGGACATGGTTTTCATGGACATTGTTTAAATAGCCAAACAGCTATGAATGCTAATTATCCAATGCCAATAGCTGAAACAGCTTCAACATTTTGTGAAACGATTGTTAAAAAGGCAGCCTTAAAAAATGCTTCCCAAGCTGAACAATTAATGATTTTAGAGAATGAGTTATCAGATTGTGCACAAGTGATCGTTGATATATATTCACGTTTCTTATTTGAAAGTCGTTTGATTGAAAAAAGAAAAGAGGGTCCATTAAGTGTTGCTGAGATAAAAGATTTAATGATTGAAGCACAAAAGGAAGCTTATGGTCATGGTTTAGACCAAAATACATTGCATCCTTATATGTGGACATGGAAACCTCATTATTATGAAGCGGACTATGCTTTCTATAATTTCCCTTATGCTTTTGGTTTGTTATTAGCAAAAGGATTATATGGACTGTATCTTAAGGAAGGAAATCAATTTGCAACAACTTATGAAAACTTTTTATCATTAACAGGAAAGATGAATTTAGAGGATGTTGGAAAAAGTGTTGGTATTGATTTGACTTCTGAAGATTTTTGGCAAAATTCTATTGATATGATTCAAGAGGATATTTATTTATTTGAAAGATTATTACGAGAAGTTTAAACAGGTTGATCATCAATCTGTTTTTGTTTCTCAATTAAAATCAATGTGTTAAAATAGATTTGAGGTGATGGAGATGTTAAGGAAAATGATAAGTGTTATAGTGACAATCATTCTAACATATCTCTATTTTAAGGTTATTGCTCAACCCATCAATCAATATTTCTTTAGAACTGATCATGAAGGAATGAGTTTGATCATTTTATTTATTGTGTATTTTGTAATCATTTTGCCAGTTATTTTAATTCTTGTGAACAAGTTTATTATGAAATAATTTTTATTTATCTTAGAGAGTGGTACAATAGATTTAAAGAAGGTGCTGTTATGAAAAATAAAAAGTTAGATATCATTTTTAAGTTGTGTATTTTGGTCTATGTAATAACATTGATTTATGCTTTTTATATGAACTGGCAAGGAAAATATTTTGGTATGACATTTGTCGCTTGTTTAACGCCGTTTATGGCACCATTGTTTATGAAACTTATCAAAGTTAAAGTTCCTGATGAATTCTATTTGTTGAATATTATTTTTATTTATTTTGCAAGTCTGTGGGGTAGTTGTTTAGGTGGCTATTCTACACCTTATTATGATAAATTTACTCATTTTGCGAGTGGAATTGTGATTTGTGAATTGGCGTATATGTTATATAAACATCTTTTAAGAAATGAGAAAAGAAAGATTGTTATGTGTATATTTATCAATGCAGTTAATGCTACCATTGCATTACTTTGGGAGTTTTATGAGTATGCTTTGCTTGTCTTTTTTCAATATGATGCAATTAGAAATGTAACAGGGGTTCATGATACAATGACAGATATGCTAGTGGCAGTTATTGGAGGAATACTATTAACCATTTATTTGGTGAGGTTTGATCAATCTTCAAAAGACCATTTCTTTGTTTCATTAGAAAGAAAACTATATAAACTCAATCATAAATAATTAGATAAAAAGATATTGAATACATGATTTCAATATCTTTTTATCTGTTTAAACCATAATTGTTATGGTTAAACAGATATATGATTATCATTTTGAATAGCTCTTAATCCTGCTTCTATTTGTTTAATTATGTTTTCATTATCTGTAAGTTCACAGATTAGTTTTGCTTTATTAATAAGTTGTAATCCTTTTTCTTGCTCATCAGTGGCATAGAAGTAAAGTCCTTCTAAATAATATAACATAACTTTCCACACCATCATTGTTATATCTTCAGTTAATTCATATAATCTTTCGATAACTTTAGCTGCAAGAGAATATTGTTGAGTATAAATAAGTGAGAATAAATGATTTGTTAAAAGATGAGTTATATAAGTAAGGAATTCTGGATGATACTGATATTTTTCTATAGATTTCCATGCTGTAAGAAATAAACTTGTCTTTATTTCATTATTTTCAAAAAGAAAATGCATATTAGAAAATATTCTTAATTCTGATAATGTCCATGTTTCTATGTTGAATAAATAGTTTTGGATTTCTTGTTTTGCATGTAAGTAATGATTTGAGTGTTGATAATCCGTATCAGAATATATTGATTGTAGGATGAGCATTTGCCAATATGCTACTCGGCTAGCAGGATCCTGACTTTTTTTAGATTCTTCTTTAATAATATCATTTATGAGTTGGGCATAATGATCATCATTTTCAAACTTTTTTTCATTAATTTCTACCAAAGTCTGATTGATTAAATTTTCATGATAATGATTATGTATAAGTATGAATTCATCTATTGAAATCATTAATCGTTTTAATATGTTTAGCATAATTGAAAACTTAATATCATATAATCCTTTTTCAAAGTCAATAGAAAAAGATTTGCTTAATAATCCTGTATAAATTTCTTTTTGTTTAAATCCTTTATTTAATCTGATTTGACGAACTGTCAGTCCATATTTTTCCATAATTACACCTCGTAGATCATTTTATCATAATATAATTTTATAGTAAATTTGGTATGAGTATTCGGACTTTTTGATTAAAATAAGCAATTATAAGTTAAAGTAAATATATAAGGAGGAAAGTTTATGAAAAGTAAAAATGATGAAAAATGGAAGGTGAGTGAATTATCACCAGGACTTTGGGTCGTTGAAGTTAGAGAAATTGATGAAGAAAAAGGACAGGAAAGTTTAATGGATATGTTAGAGAAAGAGCTTGAATATATTGATGATACAATCGTCGACTATCAATTGAATCAATTATCAAAAGGTGTATGGATTATTAAGCTTGATGAAACAAGTCAAATAATTCAAAGAATCAAAGACAAACTTAGAAACATCTTTAAAAATGAATAATTACAATTAAAAAGAAGTTCTAAAAGTTGTTATGATATTTCTTGTATTGACTTTTTATCTTTATAGATTTATAATGACTAAAAATAGATATTTAGTCAAAAAAGAGGTGATGAAATGCCAAAGGTTTATTCTCAGAGTGAAAAAGATGATATTAAAGGCAGATTAAAAGAGGCGACAAGGCAAAGTTTATCAATGAATGGGATTAAAAAAACAACAGTTGATTCACTTGTAAAAGAAGTCAATATTCCTAAAGGAACATTTTATTTGTTTTATAAATCTAAAGAAATATTAGTATTTGAGGTCCTACTTGAGTTTCATGAAATCTTTGAAAAAGATATGAAAATAGCATTATCACAGTTGGATTTTCAACATATGGATGTTCATCAACTTACTGATTTTATTCTTGACTTCTTTCTAAAAGCCAAAGATAACCCTTTATTTCAAGCCTTAACATCTGGAGAATTAGAGTTACTTACAATGAAACTACCTCCAGATATAGTGAATGAACATTTTCAACATGATCAACAGATGTTAGAACAGATTTTGATGTATATTCCTCATCAGGAAGATATAGATATCAAGGCATTATCTGGAGCATTTCGAGATTTATTTATGTTTATGTTTTCGGATTGCTGTCAAGACGAGCAATCATTAAAGATGTTAATACAAGGTTTAGTCTTACAATTTTTAAAACAATAACTTGGTCATAGAACCAAGTTCATTTATATATTTATTTGACTAAATATATATAAACAGTCAAAAAAGGAGATAAATATGATAGAAGTCAAAGATTTACAATTCAGTTATAACAAGAATGAATTTATCAAAGAAATCAATTTTAAAGTAGAGAAAGGGATGATATTTGGTTTCTTGGGACCATCTGGTGCAGGAAAATCTACATTACAGAAAATATTAACAGGATTAATCACAAACTATAAAGGACATGCGATTGTGAATGGTGTGGAATGTAAACATCATACGAATATTTTTTACGAGAATATTGGTGTAGACTTTGAGTTTCCAACACTATATGAGAAACTAACCGCCAGAGAGAATCTTAAATTTTTTGCATCACTCTATACTCACCAGACGCGTTCTATAGATCAGTTGTTAGAATCTGTTGGATTACAAAATGATGCTGATAAAAAAGTCAGCGACTATTCTAAAGGAATGAAATCGAGATTGAATTTTATCAAAGCGTTAATTAATGATCCAGATATCCTCTTTTTAGATGAACCAACAAGTGGTTTAGATCCAACCAATAGTCGTATGATGAAAGACTTGATTCTATTAGAAAAAAACAAGGGTAAAATAATTATTTTAACAACCCATAACATGGAAGATGCGACAGAATTGTGTGATCAGGTTGCTTTTATCATTAATGGGCAAATATGTGCAATAGACAGTCCTCAAAATTTAATTTTATCTCATGGTGCCAAACAGGTGACTTACACATATGAAGATCATGGATTCAAAACAGCCAACTGTTTATTGCAGCAAATATCAGATGATCAAAGATTGCATCAACTCATGCAACAGAATAAGATTCTTTCTATTCATAGTAGCGAACCAACTTTAAATGATATCTTCATAGAATTAACGGGGAGAACTTTATTATGAGAATAATTCATTTGATAAAAGGAGATATTGTATTTCAAATCAAATATGGTTTTTATTTCCTCTATGTTGTTTTTACAGTTCTTTATGCTTTTGTTTTAGTCATTTTACCAGAGACTTGGCAGGAAACAGTTGCGAGTTTAATGATATATTCTGATCCTGCTGCAATGGGTTTATTCTTTATGGGAGCTATTGTCCTATTTGAAAAGAGTCAAAGAGTTCTCAATAGTTTAGCTGTTTCACCTATTCATATTTCAGAATATATTTTATCAAAAATCATTTCGCTTGCTTTGATTTCAGAAATAGTTGCTATGATATTAGCAGTTATCTCCCATCATCAAAATCTCATTATGGTTTTTATTGGAACATTATTATCTTCATTTATTTTTAGCCTATTAGGACTCATCGTATCGACAAAGATTCACAGTCTTAATCAGTTTATCTTATGGACAGTTCCAGTTGAAATCCTCTGTTTTGTTCCACCTCTTGCTTCTATTTTTATTGAAAATCAATATTTAATGGTCTATCCTATGACACATTGTTTATCACTTATCAATGGAAAAAGTCAGAATGATTTATTAAGTATATTGATTGTTGTGATTATGCTTGTTTGTTTATGGAAAATTGCTGTTTATATGACAAAGAAAATGTGGAAAAGCGTAGGAGGTGTTCATCTATGAAATCTCTCTTGATAAGTTTTCAACAATTATTATTTATGGTTAAAAAGGATAAAATGTTATTACTGATTTGCTTTGTACCTATATTGTGTGGTTTTATCTTTCGTTATGGAGTTCCAATATTCAATCAAATGTCTATACAATATTTTAAGATTGATTTTCATCAGTATTATTCTTTGATTGATACTTTTTATGGAATACTCATTTCTGATATGCTGTGTATTGTTTCTGCTTTAATCATCCTAGAAGAAAGAGACGATCATATAATCAATGGTTTATTTGTGACTCCATTAGGGAAGATAGGGTATTTAATTTCGAGGTTAGGAATACCAACATTGATGAGTTTCATTTTTACATGTATATTATTACCAATATTTCATATTTCATCTTTGCCATTTGATATGATGATTTTGATTTGTATATTGGGATGTATGCAAGGGCTGATTGTTTCTTTACTGGTTGTCAGTTTATCATCACATAAATTAGAAGGAATGGCAGTAGCAAAAATGGCTTCGCTAGAATCATTTGTTGTATTAATCCCTTATTTTATGCACAGTGCATATTCATATTTGTTTGCATGGGTTCCAACTTTTTGGATAGGAAAGGGATTAGTCAATGAACAAGTTTTCTTTATGCTTATGGGATTATTCATATCGGTTTTATGGATAGTGATACTTGTATTTGTGTTTAATCGAAAATTAGCATAAGGATATGCATATGTCTTTGAAGTTTAAAAATCTAGATAGCCAATAACTGTTTTAAGTATTATTATGGTTTGCTGATTGTGTTAAACAGTGAATATGGAAGATTTCGGAGTAAAATGATTATATATCTTGTTGATGTATCATTGTTTTGCTCCATTATTTTTTTTATTTTATAAATATATTAACACAAGAATAATAAATTAGAGATATATTTGGGTAAGTAGAATGATGATAATAACATGGAGAAAATAGGGACATAACGATAATTGCAGTAAAAAAAGGAGATAATGAAGTTATTATTCTTAAATATAACGATTTAGATATCCAAGGAATGGTATATGAAATTCGAGGGTAAAAAGTGGGGCTTGAGTCTAATTAAGCAATGTTATATAGATATGATATAAAGATTGAATCAATAGGTAAGAAAAATATAGAAAGATTCCTAGATAATTTTATGTTTAATTAACTAGAGAAGAAATAAATTTCGTGAGGTCACAATTTGCGACCTCGATGCAGATATTTGGTATGAAAGGGAGAAGTCGTCATTTGTTCATGTTTTCCATTAATATAATTTCAATATTATATACAAGAGTATGCCTATTTGAATAAATTTTGCGTCAGTTTCCTTTTTATAATTGTGCAAAAAATTGCTTATAGCATTTTCTTTGTTTGCTAATTGTGATATACTAAGAGTATGGAAATGTTTGGGGTTAGATAATGATACATGTATTTTATGTGCTTTGTTTTGCTCCCCTTGTTTTTAGAAGATTCACAGTGATAAATACAAATAATATTATAAATTGGAGGTAAAAAATGGATAAAGACAAAACAGCAATTGCATTGAAAAATAAAGAAAATCAAGAAGAATTTCTTCCGTCATATAATGACTTAGATATTCAAGGGATGATATATGAAATTCGTGGACAACAAGTTATGCTTGACTTTGATTTAGCGAAGTTGTATGGATATGAAGTTAAAAGACTTAATGAGCAAGTCAAAAGAAATAAAGAAAGATTTCCAGAAGATTTTATGTTTCCATTAACGCAAGATGAAATGCTTGAATTATCGAGGTCGCAATTTGCGACCTCGATACAGACATTTGGTATTAAAGGTGGAAGAACTTATAAAATTAATGCATTTACTGAACAAGGTGTTTATATGCTTGCGACTGTATTAAAAGGGGAAGTTGCAGTCCATCAGAGTTTAATGATTATGAGAACATTTAAAAAGATGAGACATTATATTAATGAAAACAGACAATTATTAGGTAGTACAGATCTATTGAACTCATTAATACAAGATAATATGAAGATTAAAGAAGAAATGTACAACGGTCATAAAGAACTAAAGACAGAAATTGATGGGATTAAAGAAAATATGGTCACTAAAAATGATATGAAGGCTTCTATGAATAAAGTATTAAATAGTTTTATTCCTAAAGAAGAATTGAAACAATTTGTTTTTAAGGATAGTCAGCCATTTGAAGCAAATGTTGCTTATATGGATATCTATAAAGAAGCAAAACATTCTATTTATATTGTAGATGATTATATTAATTGTCATACTTTATCTTTATTGTCTGCAAAGAAAAAGGAAGTTAATGTTATTGTTTTCTCAGATAATAAGGGAAGAGGTAGTGGAAAATTAAATCAATTAGAGTTTGATAACTTTAATAGAGAATATCCAACTTTGTCTATTAAGAAGAATAATCAAAGATGCCATGATAGATTTATCATTATAGATTATCAAACAGATACAGAAAAAATATATCATTGTGGAGCATCAAGTAAAGATGCTGGAAAGAAAGTTTGTTGTATAAGCCTACTTTCAACATCAGATATTATTTATTCAATTATTGATGAATTGTTAATGCATGATGATTATATATTTGAATAAATAGGAAGATAATGAAATATATGTATAATTGTTAAATTATTAATTTCATGGATATATAATTTATATTTAAATGAGGATACTCATAAAAAAAGAGAATTAACTCATATTTTCAAAGTATGAAAACGCTTGCTTTTTTAAGATGCGCATGATATCATAAATTTGTAAATTAAGTGTTGGACTGTTACTCATAAGAGGCATAACCAATTAAACAGCTGTTTTTGGTTTGCTTATTATGAGTTTTTTTGTGGAGGTCAAAATGTTTAATTTATTTAAGTCTAAAGTTGATAAAAATATCTATGCACCTGTAAAAGGAAAATGTATAGATATTACAGAAGTGAATGATATTGGTTTTGCATCTTTGAGTATGGGAGATGGTATTGCGATTATCCCTGATACTCATATCATTGCAGCACCATGTGATGGGACAGTGCAAATGATATTTAGGACAGGACATGCTTTTGGAATCAAAGCTGATAATGGATTTGAGATCTTAATTCATATTGGTATTGATACTGTGAATCTGGAAGGAAAAGGATTTAATGTTCTTAAAAAGGTCAATCAAAGAGTGAAGAAGGGTGAGCCTGTTGTGGAGGTTGATCTTGATTTTATTAAAGAAAATTATGATTCAACGACAATGATGATTGTGACAAATGGGAAAAATTTTCATAAAATTTGTCTTCATGAGAGTATTAATATTGGAGATGTTGTTTTTGAAGGGATAGATGAGTATGAAATTGATAAAAAAGATTAACAATAATTATGCTTTAGCACTTGATTCACAAGGAGAGCAAATTATTGTTGAAGGAAAAGGTATTGGGTTTCATAAAATGCCTTGTGAAATCACTGATTTATCAGAGGTTAAGCGTACATACTATAATACCAAAGAACAATATATAGATTTAATACATGAAGTCCCTGAAACTGTTTTAGAAGTCTGTGAAAAGATATTTGAACTTGCTTCAAGAATGATTGGTGATAAAATCAATCCTAATTTGACATTTATCCTTGCCGATCATATTCAGTTTAGTATTGAAAGATATGAAAAGAACATAGATATGAAAATGCCACTTTATTATGATATTGAATATCTATATCCAAAAGAGTCAAAGGTTGCTGAATATGCTCTTCAATTCATTTTAGAAGATCTACAGATTCCTTTGCCTGATACAGAGAAAACAGGCATTGCAATGAATATTATTAATAGTGAATTATATCAAAATGATAACAATTCTCATCATGAAGAATTGGTTGATTTATGTACATCTATAGTAGAAAGGTCAATGAATATGAAAATCAGAAGAGATAGTTTTCATTATTCAAGATTTGTAACACATCTTCATTATTTGTTAAGAAGAATGACTGAAGGTCAAACTATATCTACTGATAATATACGATTATATCAGATGGTCAGTATAGATTATCCAGAAGTGAAAAGATGTGTGGATATTATAGAAAGTGTTTTAAAAAAGAAAAATCTTTATATGAATGAAGAAGAAAAATTATATTTGATGATGCATGTCAATAGATTATGCACACGTGAGGACTGTAACCGTAAAGAGCATAACCCCACTCCCTAATGATAGAAAGATATCTATGTGGAATGGGGTTTTTATAATAACAACGAAAAAGGAGAGAAAAATGATGAACATTCAAGAAAAAGCGGGTCGTATATTAGAATTTGTTGGTGGAAAGGACAATGTCACATATGTGACATATTGTATGACAAGATTACGTATTACACCTAAAGATAAAGGACTGATTCAAGATGAAGACATTCAGAAAATGACAGGTATTGTTGGAACAAAAACAGTTGGAACACAATATCAAATTATTATTGGATCAGAAGTAGAAAATGTTTATAAAGAATTATGCCAAATTGCTGGCTTTGAAATTCATGAAGGAATTGATGAGATTGTGGATGATATATCTCAAAAGAAAGAGAAACTAACACCAAAATCTATTTTAAATAATGTACTAGATGTGATTGGCGGATGTGTGGCTCCTATGTTACCAATTATTACTGCGGCTGGTTTGGTGAAACTGATTGTTGCGGTATTAGGGCCATCTATGTTGAATATCATGAGTGAAACAAGTGATTTCATGCGCTTACTCACATTTGTAGGAGATGCGGGATTTTATTTCTTCCCCATTTATGTGGCTTATGCAGCAGCTAAGAAGTTTCAAACAAATATTCCTATGGCATTATTTATTGCTGGTGTGTTACTACATCCAACTTTAATAGAAATTGTCAATACTGGTGAAGCATTTACCGTTTATGGAATCCCTATGTATTTAACAACATATTCATCTAACTTTGTTTCTATGATTTTGATTGTGTGGATGATGTCTTATGTTGAAAAAGGTTTAAACAAAGTTATTCCAAATGCTTTAAGAGCATTACTCTTTCCCTTATTGACATTATTAATTATGTTACCAATTGCATTGTGTATATTAGGACCAATTGGAGCGATTTTAGGAAAAGGAATAGCAGATGGATTGGTAAGTTTACATACATTGGTAGGACCTTTCTCAATTGCTATTATTGCAGCTTGTTGGCCATTGTTAATTGTTACTGGAATGCATCAGGCTTTAATTGCAATTGCGTTAACATATATTGCAACAATGGGATTTGATAATAGTATCTTAGTCGGTGCATTTATTTCTAATTATCCTATGATTGCAATTGGTTTAACATATTTAATGAAATCTAAGGGAGCTGAAGAAAAAGGAAATGCCTTAACTTCATTTGTGACGCTTACAATTGGTGGAATTAGTGAACCGACTCTATTTGGTATTATATTGAGATATAAAAAGGCAATTTTGTATATGTTAGCAGGTGGTTTTGCAGGAGGATTTTATGCAGGTTTAATGAATGTAGCTGTTTACTTTGTAGGTTCAGGAAATATTGCAATTGCACTAGGCTTTGCAGGTGAGAACGCAAACAGTTTACCACAGGGAATTATTGCTTGTGTGATTGCATTTGTTTTGACACTTTCCTTAGCGATGATTTTTGGATTTGATGATAAAAAGGAGGGAAGAAACAATGATTCAGTTATTAGTACAAAGTGATGATTATGGAATTACGCCTGGTGTTTCAGCTGGAATTAGAGAAGGTATTCAAAACGGAATCATTAGAAATACTGGAATATTTATCAATATGCCTTGTTCCTATCAGGCGGCACAAGATATTAAAAATATGGATGTTTGTTTAGGAATAGATATTAATTATGTGTGTGGGAAACCAGTCAGTGATCCCAAACTTATTCCTCATCTCGTTGATGAAAATGGAGATTTTTATAAATCAACAGATATTTCTCAAAAACATAAAATAGTGTCTTATGAAAATCTTATCACAACATTTGAAATCGATCCTTATCCTTATCATGAAATCTACCTAGAGACAGAAAATCAAGTCAAAAGATTTATTGAGATTATAGGTCGTTTACCAGAGTATATCCATCCCCATTCATTATTGACACCAAATACATATAAAGCAGCGCAGAAAATTGCTCAAAAATATGGAATTTATCATTCAATGGATATGATGTTACACTATCCTTGTTTACCAACAACATTCATGGGTACAAAAGGAAGCAACTTACAAGATCAAATAGATATTGATATTACAAAGCATTTGCTTGAAGATGATTTACCTGTATTAAAAAACAATCAAACCTATTATTATATTGGACATTGTGGTTATATTGATTATCAGTTGTTTGAAGAAACAACATTAACATTAAGAAGAATAAAGGATTTACAAGCAATGCTTGATAAAGATATTATCTCTTATATTCATAATCATGATATAAAATTAATCACTTATAAGAATTTAAAATAAATGAAAAGAAGACATGAACTTATATGAAATTATATAATTATTATAGATAATAAGAAAAATGAGTTTATATGAGTAGAGGGATTATTTCTTTAGAAAGAATTACAAGTCAAATGACTCAGAACATAAAAATAAAAGAAAGAATTTCGCTGTTTTGTCTGATTATTTCTTTTACTACTTTTGCACCATAGAAAGAACTTTCGTAGGAGACTATGTGATTATGTTTTAGGCTATAATGATATCGTCACAAAGCAGAAGTCGTTTATTGAAATACATATGGCTTCAATAAAGAAAGTTCCAAGATAATTTTCTTGCATATTATAATATTGAAAGAGAAGAAAAGCAAAATGAGAATCATATCAAACAATTGTTCAGAAAAATATTCAGATAATTCAACATATTGGTTAGAACAATGCTCTTTTAAACAGTTAGATAAAGTATTTGATTTATCAGAATATAATCTATCAAGAATTTAAGAATTACATTTTGAACAATTGAAAATAAGTGACTAAGGAAAGCTCTTAAAATAAGAGATTTCCTTTTATTTTCCGTATATTCGCATATCATTATTCGTCATTTTGGACGTGTGAAAAAAGTGTAGAAATTTATCAAAATAGCATTGACGAATTATCTGAAAGCGGTTATATTAAATATGTAATACGAAATTACGTATAGTATTCGTAAATACGGATAAGAGGAGGAAAAGGAAATGGGGTTATCCGAAGCTGCAACTGAGAAGTTGCTCATTATTGCTGATAAAATCAGTAATCAAAAATATATGAGTGCTATCAAAAATGCGTTCTCAACATTAATGCCTGTCATTATTACTGGAGCATTTTGTACACTTGTTACAAATGTTATTTGTTCTACAACAACAGATGGAATTTCTTTGGCTAAAGTATCAGGATTTGCTTGGCTAGAAGTTTTATCACCTATCTTCAATGCTGCAAATTATGCAACATTAAACTTTTTTACAATTGGAGCAGTTGTCCTTATTGGGTTAGAACTTGGTAAGAAAAATGGTATTAATACATTTGCTCCAGCTGTTATCGCATTGTGTTCATATGTTGCTTGTTGTCCTACAACAATTGACTTTACACTAGAAAGTGGGGATATTATTCAAGTTGCAGATGTTTTTGGTAAGAACTATACTGCTGCAAGAGGATTATTCTTAGGTATGGTTATTGCTATGATATCTGTTGAATTCTTCTCATGGTTTGTTAAATCTGGAAAATTAAAAATTTCAATGCCAGATTCAGTACCAGGAAATGTTGCAACATCTTTCAACGTGTTATTTCCAGCTATGATCACTATTATTTTATGTTCAGCAGTTAATTTTGGTGTCACTCAACTGACTGGAATGACTTTATATGACATTATTTATACAATGTTACAAAAACCATTAGAAGCTGTTATGCAAGGCTTACCTGGATTATTGATTTTAATGTTAGTTGCTCAATTATTTTGGGTTATTGGTATTCATGGTAACCAAATTATTAAACCAGTTCGTGAACCATTGCTGAATGCTGCAATTATTGCTAACACTGATTTGGTTAACTCTGGAAATTTTGTACGAGGTGATTTAAATATTATCAATATGTCATTTTGGGATGTTTACATGTCTATGGGTGGTTCTGGTGTGACTATTGGTTTGGTTGTTGCAATTTTCTTATTCTCTAAACGTGAAGATTATCGAGGAATTGCCAAGCTCTCTCTTGCTCCTGGTATCTTTAATATTAATGAAACAATGACATTTGGTTTGCCAATTATGTTAAATCCTATTATGGCTATTCCATTTATTATTACACCATTAATTACTGGAGCAATTGCTTATTTCTTGACAGTTATAGGATTTGCTGATGTTTTGGTTTATGCTATTCCATGGACAACACCACCAATCTTAAGTGCCTGGTTAGCCACTGGTGGAAGTATGACAGCTGTCATTACTCAATTGCTTTGTATTGCTGTATCAATTTTGATTTACATTCCATTTGTTATGGCAGCAAATAAACAACAATTGAAAAATGCTGAAGCAGAATAAATATGACCACCCTAAGGGTGGTTTGTATTTATGTTTAGATAGACCTATGATATGATTATGTTATATATAAAGGATGTGATATTACCATGAAATTAAACAGAACATTATTAAGAGCTATTGATATTTTAGAACTTCTTTCAAAAAGTAAAGAGGGATATACTCTAGCTCAATTATCGTCTATGTTAGATTCTCCCAAATCAAGTATCTTCGATATTATGAAGACACTTGTTTACAAAAACATGGTTATTGAAGATAATCAGTCAGGTATAACAAAATATAAAATAGGTCTTCAATCTTTTTTAATTGGAAGCAGTTATTTAAATGATACAGATATCGTCAATATAGCTAAAAACGATTTAATTGATTTAGCAAATAGAATGCAGGCAACAACATTTATGTCAATATTAGATGATGATATGGTGACATATCTATATAAGTATGAATCAGAAAAAACAATCATCACGACTGCTAATATTGGAAGTCGCCGTTCTATTCATTCATCAGCACTTGGAAAAGTTATGGTTGCTTTTGGAACAGATGAAGATTTAAAGAGAGCTATTCAAAGAACAGATTTTGTTGCTTATACAGAATATACAATTACATCTGTTGAAAAGTATTTAGATCAACTTAAAGAAGTAAGAATAAAAGGATATGCTAAAAGTGATCGTGAAGATACATTACAGCAAGTTGCAGCAGCTGCACCAATCAGAAATCATGATGGTAAAGTCATTGCAGCAATCAGCTGTGTTGGTTTTTATGAGAGCCAAATTGATTTAGATGATTTAGGGTTAGTAGTTAAGGATGTTGCTGATAAAATTTCAGTAAAACTTGGTTACACTCTTGGGTAAAAGGGGTATAAAAATATGAAAATGACGTTTCGTTGGTATGGCGAAGATGATTCAGTGACTTTAGAGAATATTAAACAGATTCCTAATGTGACAGGAGTTGTTAGTGCTATTTATGATATACCTGTTGGTGAAGTTTGGCCAATAGAGAGAATACAGGAACTAAAAAAAGTTATTCATAATGCTGGATTGGAATTAGAAGTGATTGAAAGCGTACCAGTTCATGAGGATATAAAATTAAAAAGAAATGATTATCAAAGATATATTGATAATTATAAAGAAACAATTAGAAATTTAGCAAAGTGTGGAATCAAATGTATTTGTTATAATTTTATGCCAGTTTTTGATTGGACAAGATCATCAATAGATCACCAATTAGCTGATGGTTCATATGCTTTGGTTTATTATAAAGAAGAAGTAGATCAACTTGATCCAACAAAACTAAGTTTACCAGGGTGGGATGCATCTTATTCTGTTGAAGAGGTTAGTGAATTGATAGAGGCCTATAAAATTCAAGGAGAAGAAGGGCTATGGGAAAATTTACAATATTTTATTGAAGAAATTTTGCCAGTTGCAAGTGCTTGTGATGTTAATATGGCCATTCACCCAGATGATCCACCATGGTCAATTTTTGGAATACCAAGAATTATTACAAATGAAAAAAATCTAGATAGATTTCTCAATTTATATGATGATATTCATCATGGTCTCACATTATGTAGTGGCTCATTAGGGTGTGCTACGTTCAATGATATGCCAAAATTAATTAGAAAATATGGAGCAATGAAAAGAATTCACTTTGCACATGTCAGAAATGTGAAATTATTGGCAGATGGTTCTTTTGAAGAAAGCGCTCATTATTCAAGTTGTGGATCACTTGATATGGTTGAATTAATGAAAGCATATATAGAAACTGGTTTTGAAGGTTATATAAGACCAGATCATGGACGGATGATTTGGGGAGAAAAAGGAAAACCAGGTTATGGTTTATATGATCGTGCACTTGGAGCTATGTACTTAGGTGGGATTATTGATGCTTTGAAAGGAAAATAAGATGAAAAGAAGAATAAAGTTACCTGATGATTTTTTCTTAGGGGCTGCTGCCAGTGCTTGGCAGACTGAAGGTTGGACAGGAAAAAAAGAACATCAAGATTCATATATAGATTTATGGTATAAAGAAAATAAAGATGTATGGCACAACGGTTATGGGCCAGCAATTGCTACGGATTATTATCATCGTTATCAGGAAGATATTGGTTATATGAAAGAGATTGGCATGAATTGTTATCGAACATCACTCAATTGGTCAAGATTTTTAATTGATTATGAGAATGTGATTGTTGATGAAGATTATGCTGCTTATTATGATGCTATGTTAGATGAATTGATTGCTCAAGGGATAGAACCAATGGTATGTTTAGAACATTATGAAATACCAGGTGAATTATTCAAAAAGTATGATGGATTTGCCAGCAAACATGTGGTTGACTTATTTGTAAGATATGCTGAAAAAGCATTTCAAAGATTTGGACATAAAGTGAAGTATTGGTTTGCTTTTAATGAACCTGTGGTTGTTCAAACAAGAATTCATTTAGATGCTTTACGTTATCCATTTTATCAGGATAGTAAAGCATGGATGCAGTGGAATTATAACAAGGCTCTTGCCACAAATATGATTATGAAAGTTTATAAGGAAGGTGGTTATCGCATTGATGGTGGCAAGTTTGGGACAATTGTCAATGTAGAAACAGCTTATCCTAGAGGTAATAGTCCTAGAGATTTAGAGGCGGCTGATAAATACGATTTATTCTATAACCGTGTATTCTTAGATCCTGCCATTTTAGGACATTACGAAGAAGGATTCTTTGATTTACTCAATCAACATGATATTTTAATGGATTATACGACAGAAGAGTTAGAAATTATCCAAAACAATACAGTGGATTGGGTTGGTATTAACTTATATCATCCAAATCGTGTCAAGGAACGTACAACAGCGATTCATCCCGATGCGCCTTTCCATCCAGATTTCTACTATGAAGATTTTAATATGCCAGGAAAGAAGATGAATCCTCATCGTGGCTGGGAAATCTATCCAAAAATCATGTATGATATGGCAATGCGTATGAAAAATCATTACAATAACTTTGAATGGTTTATTGCTGAAAGTGGCATGGGTGTGGAAAATGAAAAGCAGTATAAAGATGAAACAGGTATGATTCAAGATAATTATCGTATTGAATTTATCAAGATGCATTTAGATTGGTTATTAAGAGGTATTCAAGAAGGTTCAAATTGTAAAGGTTATATGTTATGGGCATTTACAGATAATGTTTCTCCAATGAATGCTTTTAAAAATCGTTATGGATTAGTTGAAATAGATTTAGAAGATAACCGTAACAGACATCTTAAAAAATCAGCTTACTTTTATCAAAATATGATTCAAACAAGAGAATTTGAAATAGAGGATGAAGAGAACATTTATAAATAAAGAAGGAGGTTAGAGCATTGAAAAGCCAGGAATTAAGAAAGATAGCACCTGAATTAGATCCATTAAGAATTGGAACAGGTTGGAAAGTAGAAGAATTAGAAAAAATGCAAATTTTTATTGGAAGTACCTATGGGGATTCTCACCCAGGAAGTGTGCATCTTAATGAATTGGTAGGGTATGTTGAAGAAAGTCTTCAAGCAGTCAATGCCAAAGGTGCAAAATATTATACAACCGATATTTGTGATGGAGAAGCTCAAGGTCATGATGGGATTAATTATTCATTATGTTCAAGAGAAATGATGACCAATATGATTGAAATTCAGTATTGTGCGACACCATTTGATGGCTGTGTCTTTTTATCAAGTTGTGATAAAGCTGTACCCGCTCATTTAAAAGCAATTGCGAGATTGAATGCACCAGCTATTATGATTCCTGGTGGTGTCATGAATGCAGGACCAGATTTATTAACATTAGAACAGATTGGTAAATATTCTGCTCAATATCAGCGTGGTGAGATTACTTTAGATGAGTTTAATTATTATAAACACAATGCTTGCCCAAGTTGTGGAGCCTGCAGTTTTATTGGGACAGCAACCACAATGCAAATCATGGCTGAAGCACTTGGTTTGGCATTGCCAGGTTCATCTTTACTTCCAGCAACAAGTGAAGCATTAAAAGATGTTGCGAAAAACATCGGTGAGCATATGAAATTCTTGGTTGAAAAAGATATTAAACCTTCTGATATTTTAACAAAAGATGCTTTTGAAAATGCAATTATGGTTCATGCTGCCATTGCTGGATCAACAAATGCATTATTGCATTTGCCAGCAATTGCACATGAAGCAGGAATTGAATTAACAGGTGATGATTTTGATCGAATTCATCGTAAAATTCCATATATACTTAATTTAAGACCGAGTGGTTTCTATCCTGCTCAATATTATTACTATGCAGGAGGAACACCTGCCATCATGGAAGCAATCAAAGAACATTTGCACCTTGATGTGATGACTGTCACTGGAAAAACATTAGGTGAAAACTTAAAAGAGTTAAAATGCAATGGCTATTATGAAAAATGTTATGCTTTCTTAAAAGATATTCATGTGAAAAGAGAAGATATTATTTATCCTATCACACAACCTTTAAATGAAGAAGGTGCAATTGCCATATTAAAAGGAAACTTAGCTCCTGAAGGTGCAGTTGTCAAACATTCTGCAGTTCCTAGAGAAATGCATGAAGTCGTTTTATCAGCTCGTGTGTTTGATTGTGAAGAAGATGCTATTGATGCTATTTTAAAACATTATATTCATCCTGGGGAAGCTGTATTTATTCGTTATGAAGGACCTAAAGGAAGTGGAATGCCTGAAATGTTCTATACAACGGAAGCTATTTCTAGTGATCCTAAATTATCTGCTTCTATTGCTTTATTAACTGATGGACGTTTTTCAGGAGCAAGTAAAGGACCAGCGATTGGACATATATCACCAGAAGCTGCCAGTGGTGGCCCAATTGCACTTGTTGAAGATGGTGATTTGATTGAAATTAGCGTGAAAAATCGTTCTTTAAATATTGTTGGTATTCATGGAAAGAGAACACCATTGGATTTGATTGATAAAATTTTAAAAGAAAGAAAAACCAAATGGCAACCTAAAACACCTAAATATCAAAAAGGTGTATTGGCACTTTATACAGAGCATGCAGTTTCACCAATGAAAGGTGGGTATATGAAATAATGGCAACAAAGAAACAAAAGAAAGGTCAAATGGATGGCTTAACAGAACGTCAAAAACATATCGTTGAATTACGTGAAAAGTTAAATAAACCTGATCCTAATGCTATTCGTGTATTTACACTATATAAAATCATTACCTATATATTTAATATTTTGTTTCCTCCCTATGCCTTGTATCGTATATGGAACAAAAATTCAGAATTTAATAAAAATGAAAAAGGGATACAAACAGCTGTCTGTATTATTTATATGATTGTCTTATTTACATTATTAACAGGAGGAATGTCATCATGAAAAAATCAGAAACAATTATGGAATTAAAAAAACAAGGTGTTGTTGCTGTGGTTAGAGGTCACAGTTTATCAGAAGGAATTGAAATTTCTAAAGCTTGTATTAAAGGTGGATTAAAAGCTATTGAAATGGCTTATACAAATACCAGTGCTTCTGAAATTATCAAACAGCTTTGTGAAATCTATAAAGAAGATCAGGAAGTGTGTATTGGAGCTGGGACTGTTTTAGATGCACCAACAGCCAGAATGGCTATTCTTGCAGGTGCAAAATATATCGTTTCTCCTTCGTTTGATAAAGAGACAGCTATTCTTTGTAATCGTTATGGTATTCCGTATATTCCTGGATGTATGACAATTAAAGAAATTGTCACAGCAATGGAAGCAGGTAGTGAAATCATTAAATTATTCCCTGGCAGTGCCTTTGGACCTGGATATATAGGGGCTATTCGCTCTCCTTTGCCACAAGTTTCTTTAATGGTGACTGGTGGTGTCAATTTAGACAATGTTCAGGATTGGTTTAAGGCTGGTGTTGATGCAATTGGTGTTGGTGGCGAATTAAATAAACTGGGGGCTCAAGGAAAGTTTGATGAAGTCACTGAAATAGCAAGTCAGTATGTTAGTCGTACAAGAGAGGCGAAATAACCATGAGAGTGTTATGTATGGGAGAAACTTTACTGCGATATTCAACACATAAAGGACATCGCTTTAGTGAACTTGATTTCCAAGTTCATATTGGTGGAAGTGAAACAAATATTGCTGTAAGTTTAGCACAGTATGGCTTTGATACAACATTATTAACCAAATTACCGAATCACGCATTAGGAGATGCAATCATTTCATATTTAAAAAAGTATGATGTTGATACAACACAGATTTTAAGAAATGATATGAGAATTGGCAGTTACTTTTTAGAAAATGGCAGTGGCAATCGTACAAGTCAGGTCATTTATGATCGTAAGTATAGTGCCATGACATCATTTTGTTTGGATGACATTGACATGGAAGACCTTTTTAAGGATATTGATATTTTTGTTGTATCTGGTATAACAGTAGCATTAAATGAGACAGTGCGTCAGGCTGTGCTGAAAATGCTTGAATATTGCCGAGGAAATAATAAATGTGTCGTTTATGACAGTAATTATCGTGCCAAAATGTGGACAATTGAGGAAGCTGGACAAGCTTTCAAACAAATCTTACCTTATGTGACTATTTTATCAGCAGGACATTTAGATGCACAAAATTTTCTTGGATTAACAAGTTCTAAAGAGACTTTTGAAAAACAATTAGCAGATTATTACCAACAAATAAAAAAGATGTATCCAAATATTCAATATATCACATGTACAAAAAGAGATATCCTTTCAACAAGTGTGAATGATTTAACAGGTTATTTATATGATAATTGTTTACATATTTCTCAAACTTATCATATTGATGACATTGTTGATCGTGTAGGTGGAGGAGATGCTTATCTTTCAGGGGTTCTTTATGGATTATTGAATCAGAAAGATATTAATTATAGTTTGGAATTTGGATGTTGTGCTTCAGTATTAAAACATACAATTCATGGCGATGCCAATACGTTTCATATTGCTGAAATTGAATCATTTATGGAAGCAGGAACATCAAGAATTAACAGATAAAGGAGAGAAGTTATGGGATTTCCTAAAGATTTTTTATGGGGTGGAGCGATTGCTGCTAATCAGGCTGAAGGTGCTTATCTTGAAGATGGCAAAGGTTTAACAACTGTTGATATGATTCCTCATGGTGAAAAGAGAATGTTTGTAAAACTGGGAGATATGTATCCAGTTGAAGAAATACCTGGTGAAAATTATCCGAGTCATGAAGCGATTGACTTCTACCATCATTATAAAGAAGATATTGCTTTATTTGCTGAAATGGGATTTAAAACATTCAGAACATCTATTGCATGGGCAAGAATATTTCCAAATGGTGATGAATCAAAGCCTAATGAAGCAGGAATTGCTTTTTATACTGACATGTTTAAAGAATGTCAAAAGTATGGTATTGAACCGTTAGTTACATTATGTCATTTTGATGTCCCAATGGGTTTAGTTAGAAAATATGATTCATGGAAAAGTCGTGAAATGATTGACTGTTTTACGAAATATGCGAAAGTCTGTTTCGAAAAATTCGATGGATTAGTCAAATATTGGTTAACATTTAATGAAATTAATATTTTATTACATTCACCTTTTTCAGGGGCGGGAATTAGTTTTCAGCCAGGTGAAAATCGTGAACAAGTCAAATATCAAGCTGCTCACCATGAATTAGTAGCAAGTGCTTTGGCTACAAAAATAGCACATGAAATCAATCCAAATAATAAAGTGGGATGTATGTTAGCAGGTGGACAATTCTATCCATATAGTTGTGATCCTAATGATGTTTGGTTAGCAATGAATAAGGATAGAGAAAACCTAATGTTTATAGATGTTCAAGCAAGAGGATATTATCCAAGTTATTCACAAAGAGTATTCAAGGAAAAAGATATTCATTTGGATATTCATGATGGTGATTTAGAAATTTTAAAACAATATCCTGTAGATTTTATTTCATTTAGTTATTATCAGTCACGTTGTGCCAGTGCAAATCCAAAAATGGGAATGACAGATGGGAATGTTGTCAAGTCTGTTAAAAATCCTTACTTACAAACATCTGATTGGGGATGGCAAATTGATCCTTTAGGACTAAGAATTACTTTAAATGCTTTATATGATCGTTATCAAAAACCATTGTTTATTGTTGAAAATGGATTGGGTGCTAAAGATGAAATTGCAGAGGATGGTTCAATTAGTGATGATTATCGTATTGATTATTTAAGAGAACATATCAAAGCAATGAAAGATGCGATTGAAGATGGTGTCGATTTGATGGGTTATACAACTTGGGGTTGTATAGATTTAGTAGCAGCCAGTACAGGTGAAATGAGTAAGCGTTATGGTTTTATTTATGTTGATAAAGATGATCAAGGACAAGGGACATTGGAAAGAAGAAAGAAAAAATCATTTGACTGGTATAAAAAAGTTATTGAAAGCAATGGAGAAAAACTCTCATTTTAAAAGAAGAATAATAATATTTTGAAGATGAAATAATTATAAGTAGATATCTAATAATTGTTTTATCTTTTTTGTATTGTTAAAAAATCTTTGTTTTTAAAAGAAGAAAGTATGTTAAGTTTATTTCTTGGCATTTCTTTTTTTCATAGATTTTAGTATAATTAAAAAAGAGGTGAGGATCATGGATGATTTCTATCGTAAAGAGAATATAGAAGTATTTAAGAAATGGGTATATTTTCAAGTCCTTAATGATCCTCGTTTAACACTTGAAGAATACGATGAAAGAACATATAAAATCTTTTATCAGCAAAAGGTAGCAAGGCTTGTGATATGGCCAATTGGTATTGTTGAAGAAGCTATCAAGGAAGATGAGAAATTATTGTTTTATTTACATTATCAATTTTCTAATTTTCATTTTGCTAAAGACTTATTTTATAGAATGATTGATAAACTTACTGAAGATAATCAAGTTAAGGAAAAGAAGATATTACTTTGTTGTACAGGGGGAATGACAACAGGATTTTTTGCTGAGAAAATGAATACATTTTGTGAATTGAATAAATTGCCTTATATTATTAAAGCATCACCAGCATATCATTTAGATGATGTTTATCATGACTATGATATCATTTTAGTTGCTCCACAACTACGTTATAAAGTGATTCAATTGGCACAACAATACAAGCCTATTATTGTGAAAAGTATTAATCCAATCACTTTTGCAACTTATGATTGTCAGGCATTATTAGACCAAATAGAAGAGTGTTATCAAAGTGAGGTGAAAGTATGAGCGAAAAAGAAAAGATGCTTGATGGGCATCTCTATCAACCTTATAGTAGTGAACTCTATAAAGATAGAGAGTTTTGTCAAGGTATGTTATATGAATATAATCGTTTAAGTCCTTTACATAGAGATGAAAGAGATTTGATTCTTAAGAAACTCTTAAAATGTAAAGGTGAATTATGTATTGAACAGCCTTTTCATTGTAGTTATGGATATAATATTGAAATTGGTTTGAATTTCTATAGTGATATCAATCTAACAATATTAGATAAGGCAAAAGTATCTATAGGTGATAATGTTATACTGGGACCTAATGTGCAGATTTATACTGCTGCTCATCCATATAATGAAGTTCAAAGAATAAAAGGTTTAGAATATGCAAAACCAGTCACTATTTATGATAATGTATGGATTGGTGGAAATGTGACCATTTTACTAGGAGTTAAAATTAATCAAGGTGCAATTATAGGGGCTGGGAGTGTTGTAACCCATGATATTCCCCCTTATGTTATTGCAGCTGGTAACCCTTGTGAAGTGATTAGATCTATTACACAGGAAGATGTACATAAAAAATGGTAAAAGAAAAATGGCTATTCGGCCATTTTTTTGATATCTGAGAAATTAATTAATTCAATATTATGATCAACTACAAATTGTTTTAATTCAGGTGAAAGAATTAATTCCAGTTCTTTCATACGAGGTAAACAATAACTTGTCATATCATAAAGTCTTTGATCAACATATGCTGGGTGACACATGAATTCTAATATTTCATCATCTACACTATATGCTTTTGTTACAAAGTCATAATTAGCATCATCTCCATACATACGATCATCACAACGTGCATATTCATAAGTATCTAAGACTTGTTCTCTTTGACGCATTGGTAAATCATACTCTTTTGCAAGTCTTTTTGCGACTTCTACATGCCATGGTAATAAATGAACATGGTGATGAGAATCAATGTGAGTTGGTTTATGTCCTGCGACTTCGATGTATTTTTCCATTTGAGCTTTCCATTCTACATAAAGTTCTTCAGGATCAGCATGTGGTTGTTTGTCTGGATAGTCTTTAGGTCTAATGAAGTTACCATCTTTATCAGTATAAGACTTAGCACCTTCTACTAAAGGTCTACCAACAGTTAATACAAAGTGTATTCCTACGCCTAATTTAGGAAATTTTTTAGCTTCCTTTAGTGCAAACTCAGCATAGGGCATATTCATCATACATGTTGTAGAAGTTAAAATACCTTGCGCATGAGCCATTAAAATTCCAATTGAATTTCCTTGAGTCATTCCAAAATCATCAGCATTCATAATGAGCTTTTTAATCATTTTTATATCCTCCCGTAATCTACGTATCTATTATATAAAGAAAAGAGAGAAAAGGGAAATTATTTTCATAATCTAAAAAAGAATTTATTATATTATAGGATTTTATAAACATTTGTTACCTATTTATTTCCAATTGTACTGTTTTTAAGTGTATTCTTTCATAAAAAATGAGACAAAATAAATTTTGCCCCATTTTACTTTTAATTATTTAAAGCACTATAAATGAATTCATACTAAGCTATTTTTTCACATCAAACATACAAACACTTACATGAAAGATTAATCTGTATGTTCAAAATAAACAAATTCATGACCACGAAAATGATATACACTTGAAATCCATTTGCCATCAACTTTATAAATCATCAATAGCGATTTGTCTGATTCAGAAACGAATATACAATCACCAATTTTAACATAATCAATCCCTTCTTTGTTGTTCATGAAGTTTCTTCCTATCTTTAATATAACTCATATTATTTATAAATTAATAAATTCAATTAGTTTTTTTACTGGCTAATATTTATAAAAAATGATTGAAAGTTACAAATAATTTCAAATTATAATAAAATCAATATTTATATTCTCAAAATAAATAATTTTAGATATATGGCTTTAAATGTTTTATTGTTGTTTAAAATCTATATAAGGTGCTTTAAAAGTTGTTACTTTTTCTTTGTTGTAGAAGAAGTTTGCTATATAATAGAGGAGAATGGAGTGATTTCTGTGGAACTTGTACTTATGACTTATGATGATTATCCAATTATCAAATCTTTTTATCAAGATAAAGATGTTATGAAGATGATTACAGGAGATGTTTTGAGTGAACAGGAAATGAAAGAGAAATGGGAAATAATCACTTCATGGAACCATGATCTCAAATATGGATATTATTTAGGCTTTGATCAAGATCTTTTAGTAGGTGTTGGATGTTTAAAACCATATTCTCATGGTGTTGAAGTTGGATATATGATTTATCCAAGATATTGGCGTCAAGAGTATGGGAAGCAGATTTGTTATGAGCTGATGAAGATTGTAGAGACAATGACAGTTCAAAGAATAGTTGCTTATATTGATCCGCTAAATATACCATCTAAAAAGATATTAGAGTCATATGGATTTCAAAGTATATATCAAAAAGGGGATGAGGAGCTTTTGGAAAAGAAGAAAAATAGGATTACAGGATATACAGGTTTATATGGGATTGTTGCGAATCCAATCAGACATTCATTTTCACCAATGATGCATAATACAGCATTTCAAACATTAGGAATAGATGATGTTTATTTAGCATTTGAAGTTGCAGAAAATCAGCTATCTGATTATATAACCAGTGTAAAAACATTAAATATCAAAGGATTTAATGTTTCTATGCCATATAAATTAAAAATTATGGATTATTTAGATGATTTGACAACTGAGGCAAAACTTTGTCAGGCAGTTAATACAGTCAAAAATGTGAATGGAAAATTAATTGGACATATCAGTGATGGAAAAGGATTTGTCATGGCATGTGAAGAAAGAGAATGGCATATTCAAAATCAAAAGATTGTTGTTTTAGGGGCAGGTGGGGCTGCTTGTGCAATCATTGTAGAGATGGCGTTACAAGGTGCAAAAGAGATTGTTGTTTATAATCGTAGTGAGAAACCTTTTATAAAGGAGCTTAATCAAAAGTTAAATTGTGATATTCATTTAAAATCTTTGAGTAATAAAGATGAGTTAAAACAGGATTTAAAGGATGCCTATTTATTAGTTCAAACAACAAATGTTGGGATGAGTCCAAATGTTGATCAGTGCTTGATTGATGAATCGTATTTGTCTCATCAATTAAAAGTAGCAGATATCATTTATAAGCCAGCTCAAACGAAACTATTAAAAATGGCAGAAAGATTGGGGCTAGAGTATATGAATGGTGAAGGAATGATTTTATATCAAGGGGCTGTATCTTTTGAATTTTGGACTGGGCAAAAAATGCCTATTAAGGAAGTAAAAATTGCATTAGGAATGGAGTGAAAAATATGAAAGAAATTGTTATAGCATCTACCAATCAAGGGAAAATCAAGGAAATAAAAGCAATGTTGAATGAAATTGGTATTGAAGTTCGTTCAATTCAAGATGTTTTTGAAAAAGAAATAGATATTGAAGAAACTGGTCAAACATTTCAAGAGAACGCTTTGATTAAAGCGCAAACAATTTGTAATATGATCAATAAACCAACATTAGCAGATGATTCAGGTTTAGAAGTTGATGCCTTAAATGGAGCACCTGGTATTTATTCAGCAAGATTTATGGGACATGATACAAGTTATGATATAAAGAATCAATATATTATAGATGCTGTCAAAGGTAAAGAAAGAGGTGCTCGATTTGTATGTGCAATGGCTTTATGTATACCTCATGAAGATCCTATCTTAATTGAAGAATATTTTTATGGTGAGATATATGATCATATAGAAGGAGAAAATGGATTTGGGTATGATCCTATTTTCTATGTACCTGAGTTACATAAAACATCTGCCGCATTAACATTAGCAGAAAAAAATCAATATTCACATCGTGCAAAAGCTTTAAGAAAACTATATCAAATATTAAAAGGCAAACCATAATTTCTTCTATGATTTGCTTTTGTTTTATTCATTATCTGGTTCCATGACATGAAACTGATGATACATAAATTCATCATTATATATTTGGTCATAGATTTCACCTGATCTTGATTTCGAAAGGTTGTTTCTGCAAATGCACTATATGTAACAATTAAGTCAAATGTTATAAAAATAACAGATATCATATAGCTGGTATGAGCAATGCAAAAAGGAATTTTTTCAAACTATTTTGATATATAAGGATAAATGACTTTCATAAGAACACTTCCATCTCTATCCAATAACTCCATTATAACAATCACTTTTCAAATAATAAAATTGACATTTTTCTCCATCAAATAAAGAAACATAGTTTTGGTATTTCTTATTTAGTAATGTTATGATAAAATACAGAAGATGTAGTCAATGGAGGTAGAAAATGAATCATATCGTATTAGTCCATCCAGCAATTCCACAGAATACTGGAAATATCATGAGAACATGTGTAGCAACACACTCAAAATTACATATTATTAAACCAATGGGCTTTTCATTAGATGATAAACATATGAAAAGAGCAGGATTAGATTATATTAAAGATTTAGAAATGGAAATCTATGAAAACTGGGAAGAATTTGTAACACAAAATCCAGGTGATTATCATTTCTTTACACGTTATTCTAAACTTTGTTATACTGATCAAAATTATGTATCAGATCAAGATCAATATATTTTATTTGGGCATGAACATGATGGTATTCCGCATGATATCTTAAAAGATCATCTGGATGAATGTGTTCGTATTCCAATGGATGGGAATGCTAGAAGCCTCAATTTATCTAACTGCGTGGCTATTGGTATATATGAGGTTTTACGTCAGCAAAATTATCCAAAATTATCAAAAGTAGAGGTTCAAAAAGGTGCAGACTTTATTTACGAAGAGTAGAAAGAGGGATATTGTCTTAGCGCTTTTCTTAACAGTCTTTATCATCTGTTTAGCTGTCATTATAACTGTTTTTTTTAAACAGTTATATTATTTTGATATTGATTATTTAAAGATTGCAGAATCAACTGGTCTTTCTCGAGAAGTTATTCAAAAAAATTATGATGTTCTTATTCAGTATCAAAGTATTTTCTATCAGGGGAGTTTAAATTTGCCAGACTTTGTGATGTCAAATACAGGGAGAATTCATTTTGAAGAAGTCAAAAGAGTTTTTGAAATGATACAAATCACTTTTGTTGTTACAGGAATTATATCAGCAGTCATGATTTATTTGAATGTGAAGCAAAAAGAATATCGTTTCTTACCATTAACATCATTCTTTTCTGTTGCTATTCCATCCGTATTAGGATTTTTTGTTGCATTAGATTTTGATAAAGCATTTGTTATTTTTCACAACATTGTCTTTAGAAATGATTATTGGATTTTTGATTATACAACTGATCCAGTGATTACAATTTTACCTGAATCATTCTTTATGCATTGTTTCATGATGATTATTGTGATTGTTATTATGATAAGTGTTCTTTGTTATGTACTGTATAAAAAGAAGAGAAATCAAATACTCGCAGGATAAGATGAAGTTATCCTGTTTTTTTATAAATTCATTGACTAACTTGTTATATAATGTTATATTGTGAATGTAATTTGTTATAAGATGTAATAAATAAAAAGAAAAGAGGGATAATTATGCGTCCAGAACTTGTTATTTTTGATGTTGATGGCTTAATGTTAGATACTGAAGCAAGGTGGCAACAAGCTTGGCAGGAAGTTGGTTTAAAACATGGGATTAGTGATTTGGGGTATACAACTTTTTTAAGATGTGTTGGAAGAAACGGTAAAGAAGTTGAGAGAATTGTTGTTGAGGATTTGAATAGTTCTCAACAAGCAGAAATGATTTTGGAAGAAGCTCGTATTTATGGTAGACAATTATTGGCAGAAAGAATTGATCCAAAGCCAGGGATCTATGAATTATTAGAACTTTTAGATCATCTTCAAATTCCTAAAGCAGTTGCAACTGCGACCGATAGAGACTTAACAATAGAAAGATTAACGAGACTGAACTTGCTTCATCACTTTGATTATATGCTATGTGGTGATGAAGTGACTCACAGAAAACCAAATCCAGAAATATATCAAAAAGTGATTCAGCACTTTGGTGTTGAAAGTCATAAGGCCCTGGTTTTAGAAGATTCAACTGTAGGGGTAGAAGCGGCTTATCGTGCTCATATACCTTGTATTATGATTCCGGATTTAATTGGCGCACAAGCTCTTCAACAACAACAGACTATAGCTATTTTATCTTCTTTACATGAGGTTATTGAATTATTTGAATAAACTGTAAAGTATCGCTTTTTCTTTTGAATAAGGATATAATAGAAGTATCATAAGTGAGGTAAGAATATGAAATTAGATGATAATAATTCAATGCCCCTGTATTTACAATTAAAAAATACGATTAAAGGATTAATCGACAGTGGTGAAATTAAAAAGGGAGAGAAAATTTTATCAGAATATGAACTTTGTGAGAAATACAATGTCAGTCGTATTACGGTTAGAAACGCACTTGCTGAATTAGAGTCAGAAGGCTATTTGATTAAGAAACAGGGAAAGGGAACCTTTGCAACAACACCTAAACTTTTTAGACCTTTAGAAGATAGTATTGGTTTCACTGAATCATGTAAAAATGCAGGAATGCAAAGTTCTTCAATTGTCTTAAAAAGAGAGGTTTTGCCATTAGATGATCGTATGCAAAACTTCTTAAAATTAAATGATAATGATCAGGTTTTGTATATTCAAAGATTAAGATTAGCAGATGGTATTCCATTGATGATAGAGAATAATTATTATTCTTATCAGAATTATAGATTTTTAATGAATGAACCTTTAACTGGTTCACTTTATGAGTTATTAGCAGAAAAAAAGGGAATTGTTTGTGACCGCTCATTAAAAACTGTTATTACTGTCACGACTGCAAATGGTGAACATGTGAAGTTATTACAAGTTCCAGTAGGTGCACCATTGTTTGTAATGGATGGTATTATGGGGGATAAAAATGGATTCCCTGTTCATTATAGTTTACAGTATATTGTTGGTGAAAAATATTCATTTGTAAGATAATTATGAAAAAAGGAAAAAGAGTGTTTGAATTCTCAAAAAAGTGTTGAGTCTTCAAACACTTTTTTTATTTTATTTATAAAAATTTATAATGATATTATGTTGAAAGGGGGAGTGAAAATGGATGTTATGAAACATTATATAGGAACAAGAGCATTTTATAAACGAGCGAGTTTATTAGCTATCCCATTAGCCATTCAACAACTGGTAAGTAGTTGTATGGGAATTATTGATTCTTTAATGGTCTCATGGATTCATCAGGTGACAGCAGTTGGAACAGCTGTCCAAATTGAGACATTATGTAGTGCAGTTGCATGGGGTGCAATTGCTGGAACTGGTATTTTTTCAGCACAATTTTATGGTGCTAAAGATCATGATAATCTCAAGCGAACATTTGGACTAAGCGTTATTCTGGGTCTTGGCATAGGTCTTATCTGGCTACTCATTGCAGCACTCTTTGGTAGAAAGATTATCGCTTTTTATATACAGGACCCTAACGTGATTGCAAATAGTCATCAGTATTTAATGATTGCCATGTTTTCATATATACCATTATCTTTAGGATTCTCATTTAGTTATATTTATCGCAGTATTCAAAAAACAAAGGTACCTCTTATCATTGGTATAGCTGCAATGGGAATCAATATTTTTGTCAATTATGTTTTAATATTTGGATATTTTGGATTCCCAGAATTAGGAATACAAGGAGCAGCAATAGGGACTCTCATAGCACAAAGTTTTGTTCTTATTGTCAATATTGTTTATGCTTATGCAACAAAGCAAGAATTCATTGGGACATTTCATGAAATGTTTTCGCTGGATTATCACTTTGTGAGGCCAATCATGCGTAAAATTCAGCCATTAATATGGAATGAATTGATGTTTGGCTTTGGTTCAACACTTTTTGTCAAAGCGTTTGGAGCACTAGGAACAAGTTCAATGGATGCGTATTATGTTGGTGCGAAATTATCAGATGTTTTTAATGCACTGGTGACAGGTATATCTAATGCAACAGCAGTTATGCTAGGCGTTGCATTAGGATCTGGTGATGTAGAAAAAGCAAGGGAAGAAGGGAACTACTTTGTTGGAATGGCAGCTATTTTGGCTGTTATGTCTATTGTTTTTATTTTTGGATGTTCGCATCAACTCGTCTCTATATTTCAGTTAGAAGATTCTTATGTTGTTGGACAAGCAATCGCCATTGTCAAAGTTTTCTCATTAAAAATTGCTTTGAGAATGTTTATTGTTATTGTGTTCTCATCATTAAGAGCGGGTGGTGATTCAAAAATATTGGCCATTTTAGATAGTGGATTCATGTGGCTTATTGGTATTCCTTTAGCTTTTATAAGTGTACATCTCTTTCATATTCAAAGTATTGCACTTGTATTCTTCATTTGTCAGCTGGAACAAGTGATTCGTGTTTATTTTGGAATGAAACGTTATAACCAAGGGAATTGGGCTATTAACTTAACAACTCTTATTTCTAAATAAGAAAAAAATTGAGAGTCTTGATATGCATTGATAAAATAATGATAGATTCGTCTCTCTTATACAATTTCATTGTTTCAGTGTCGAAATGTGTTGATGAGTGTTGAAAATAATCAAGAATATCAAAAAAACGAGAAAGTGTGTCAAAGAATTCAACACTATTGTTATAAGATGTCATAATACGATATATTGGAAGTGTAAGGCAGGGATGAATCAGAAAACTCATGAAAGGATGATAAAAATGGCCAACAGTACAAAAGATCTTATATTAAGCTATCTGAGTGATCTGAGTGAGAACTTCGACTTTACTCAAGTCAATCATTTCACTGCTTCATCAATAAGTGATGAAATGCATATCAGCAGAAGCCTTGCAAGTCAGTATCTCAATGAACTTGTCAAAGAGAAATCAGTCATGAAGATTAATTCACGACCAGTCTACTTCTTTCATCGTAAAAAGATGGAAGAACTCTATCAAACAACATTTCAAGAAGAAGATTTCTATGATTTAGAAGAAGTCAAAGAATATGTTGCTACACATTCAAAAGGGGAAGGTGATTATTCACAAATTATTGGTAGTGATAAATCACTTGCTGGAGTCATTAAACAGTTAAGAGAAAGCTTTGAATATCCACCATCTGGATTACCCATGATTGTATATGGAGAAAGAGGAACTGGCAAACGGACATTATGTACAACGATATTTGATAATGCAGCAAGAAAAGGAGTCATTGATGAAAATACAAAACTGATGAAACTAGAATTTTCACCAGGACATAATGAAGATTTACTTCATAAAGTTTTTGGACAGAAGAATAAAATAGGCATGATTGATTCATATGATCATATTGTCTTTATGCTTTGTGGAATACAGCATATGTCAGAAGATTTTCAAAATAGATTATGTCAATTGATTGAAATGGATAAAAGTCACTATAGAGGTCAATACAAAAATAAAATTATTCGTTATATGTTTATTTGTGATACAAATCCAAACTTATTCATAAATGAAAGACTTCTTAAAAATATACCTGTTATTTTAAATGTTCCATCATTAAAAGAGAAAAGCAATGAAGAAAAAGAAGAATTAATCATTCACTTTATTCAACAAGAAGGCAAGAAAATGGAGAAAACAATAAAAATCAGTAATGTCGTTCTCAGAGCTCTTGTCAATGGTGACTATGATAACAATATGATTGGACTTCAATCAACCATTCGTATTATGTGTGCAAGTGCACTCAGAGAAAGTGCAGGAAAAAGTGAAGCTATTATACATACATATCATTTACCAGAACACCTTTTAACAACAATGCCCATTATGATTGATGAAGATGTTATTTACATAGATACAACAACTTACAAAAAAAGTGAACAAATTGATTTTATATTAGATTATTTCAATCGTATCTTTAAGCCTTTTTTAAAAACAGAACATTTTCTTGAAGCATTAACAGAAAGTAAACATAACTTTGATTTATTAGGTGATTATCTTTCTTATAAACAAAGAATTCCACCTGTGAGAATCAAAGGAACAGAGATTTCTTTATCCAATATCTTAGATATTGTTTTAAAGAAACGTTATATGAATTTACCAAGTGGATTTTGTTGTACTTTAGCTAAATTAATTTATATACATGACCTTTATAGTTCATCAATCCAAAAATGGCGTCAGGATAATCGAAATTTAATTGATGATGCTTTAAATCAGATGAAAACACATCTTTTCAATGAATCTATGATTGTTGAAGATATTACAAGACTCATGTATACAAATCTTGAAATCAATACAACGGATATCTTATCAGCAATTATGATGATTTATATACATCATTATAATTCAGAAATAACCAATCGTAAGATTTTTGGTATGATTGTCTGTCATGGCTATTCAACTGCAACGAGTATTGCAGATGCAGTGAATAGTTTACTTGAAACATATGTTTTTGATGCAGTAGATATGCCATTAGATATCACAGTTGATGAGATTAAAGAAATCCTGATGGAAAGATTAAATCGTATGAATCATAATGCTGATGTTATTGTTATGGTGGACATGGGGTCTTTAGAACAGTTAGGAAAAAGTCTAAGTACAGCAATTAACTGTAATGTTGGTGTTATTAATAATGTATCTACAAGATTAGCACTCAATGTTGGTAACTGTATTTTAAATGATAAAGACCTCAAAACAACATTGCAAAAGGTCAGTGAAAATTCACTTGCTCATTATACAATCATTGATCGTAAAAAGAATGATACGATTTTATTTATAAGTGAAAGTGGCATTCATATGGCACAAAGAATGCGTGAATTATTTGAAAATAGTTTTCCACTTCAAGTTCCAGTTGATTTAGAGGTATGTGATTATAATCAATTGCTTGCAAGTGGGGCAAATCATGAATTCTTTTCTAGCAACAATGTTCTCTTTATGACTGGAACAGCAAATCCACATATTGAGGGTCAGATCTTTATAGCCTTAGAGGAAATTATCTCTGGTAATAACATAGATGTCATTATGAATCGTTTATCTAAATACTTAAAACCAGATGAGTTAAATCAATTACTTGATGATTTAAGAAAGAATTTTACTCTTCAAAATGTCGTTGGTTATTTAACAATCTTAAATCCAAAAGTCTTATTAGATAATGTTAGTTTAGCAGTTGAAACATTACAAGAGCATCTTCAAAAAAGATTTGGTGGAAAAACACTGATTGGAATATATATTCATGTTTGTTGCCTGATTGAAAGACTTGTTACAAAATCAGCTATTACTGAATTTAATAATTTAGAAGATTTCAAAAAAGATAATCATGTTTTTATTCAAGATGTTCATGATTCCTTTCAAACGTTATCAAAAAGATATAATATTACGATTCCAACAAGTGAAATTGCATATCTTTATGAGTTTATTGCAGCTGATGAAGAAGGTTTTGAAGATGGAGAATTATTATCAAAATTAGATAGGAAATAGGGGAAAGAGAAATGAAAAGTGATAAAAAAGTTGTGATAGTAACACATGGCCATCTCGCAGATGGATTGGTAAGTGCACTGCAAATTATTGTTGGAGAGCTACCACAGGTGAAAACGGTTTGTGGATACACATCATCAGATTTTAATTTAGATGAAACAGTTCAGGAAATCATGAATAATCATAATTTTGAAACTCATGATCTGGTTGTTTGTACAGATATGATGGGGGGAAGTGTGAATAATGGATTTGTGAAATATTTAGGGCAATACCCATTTCATTTGATTACAAATACCAACTTAGCATTTTTAGTTGATTTACTCTTAACACCTGGTGGTATCAATAAAGAAATGTTAACCAAAAAAGCGAAAGAGGAACTGGTATCTGTGAAATATATAAATAGCATGGTTGAAAACTTTCATGAAGCAGATGATTTATAAAAGAACGGAGGTGAAAAAATGATTAAAGCAGTGAGAATTGATCATCGTTTGGTACATGGTCAAGTGGCATTTACTTGGACACATTTCTTAGCAGCAACAAGAATTATTGTCATTGATGATAAAGCGGCAAATGATGAGTTTCAAAAAATGGCATTAAATATGTCAAAACCAGCAGGTGTAAAATTGAATATCTTTACTGTTGAAAAAGCATTATCAAAGATGCCAAAGGTGGAAACATTGAATGATACTATCTTTATCATCTTTGGATGTACAAGAGATGCAGCAAGATTTATTGAACAATATCCAAACTTTAAAGAGATTAATTATGGAGGAATTGCTAAAAAAGAGGGTTCAAAATCATATGGAGATGTTGTTTATTTGAATGAGGAAGAGAGAGAAGATACAAAGAAAATTATGAGTTGTGGAACTTCTGTCTTTATGCAACAGCTTCCTACAACCAAGAGAGAAGAATTAAAATTATAGAATTGAGGAGGAAAAAGGATGTTATTGAATGCAGTTGTTGTTGGATTGATTGCAGTCTTTGCAAGAATCGATTCACGTATGTTAGGGCGTTTAAACTTTGAAAGACCATTGATTACATGTACACTTGTAGGTCTCTTCTTAGGAGATGTAAAAACAGGACTCGCTGTTGGGGCATCAATGGAAATGGTAAATTTAGGATTTATGAGTATTGGGGCTTCTGGATTTGATATGAATATGGGGTCTATTGCAGGATGTGCTTTGGTTATCATGACTGGAGCGAATATTGAAACAGCTTTGGCAATTGCCACACCAATGACTTTATTGATTACACTTATTGAAACAGGGGCAAGTGTTGTTCGTATCAGTATGACACATATGTGTGATAATTATGTGGAAAAAGGTGAATATCAAAAGGCTAAACTTGTTGATATTTTCTGGGGACCATTATTATATGCTGTTTGTACTTTTATACCAGTTTTCATGGCAGTCTATTTAGGTGCAGATGTGATTAATGCAATTGTGAATGCAGTTCCACAATTTGTATTAGATGGTATTACTTTGGGGGCTAATTTGGTTGCATTCTTTGGATTTGCTATGTTGTTATCAGTTATGATTACTAAGAAAAATGCTATATTCTTCTTCCTAGGATTTGCCATTGCAGCTTATTCAGGATTGAGTTTAACAGCTATTGCAATTATTTCAGTGATTATGGCAATCTTGTTTTATCAATTTAAATATGGTGATGGTTCATCTCTTCAAGGAGCAGGAGCTTCTGTTGATGAGTTAGATGAACTAGATGATGAACTTGATGATTAAGGAGGAAAGAGAGATGTCACAAAAGGGATTAGAAACACAAAGAAATTATCCGTTACATAAAAAAGTCAGAGAGTTTTTCTGGGGTGGCTGGTGTATGCAGACAAACTGGAATTATGAAAGACAAATGAATACAGCATTTATGTGGGGATTTTCTAAAACTTTAGATCGTTTATATCCAGACCCAAAAGATGAAGAGAAGAAAAAAGAAAGATATAGAGCTTCATTAGAATTCTTCAATATCACACCACAGTTTGGTGCATTTGTATTAGGTTTAACAGCAGCAATGGAAGAAGAATATGCTGAAAAACCAGATGTCTTTGACCCTAAGATGATTACTTCAGTAAAAACTGCATTAATGGGACCATTATCAGGAATTGGTGATTCTTTATTCCAAGGGACTGTGAGAATTATTGCAATGAGTATTGGAATATCTTTAGCCCAACAGGGATCTATATTAGGACCAATTCTCGCTATGCTCATTTCATTTGGTGTCAGTTTTCCAATCACCTGGTATGGAGCAAAATTAGGATATACGAAAGGGCAGGAATTAATTCGCCAGATTTCAGAAAGCAATTTAATGGATAAATTAATGTATGGTTGTTCAATTGCAGGATTGATGGTTGTTGGTGGTATGGCCGCAACATTAGTGAATGTGACAACACCATTGGCTTATGGCGAAACATTAGTTGTCCAAGATATCTTAAATGGTATTATGCCACAGATGTTACCATTAGCACTAACTGGATTTATGTATTTCTTAGTGAAAAAAGGAGTTCATCCAATTGTTATTGTTATTTGTTGTTTTATTGCTGGAATTATCTTAAATTACTTTGGTATATTAGCAGCTTAGAACTAACTTAGAAATAAGTTAATTCATATATTATTGAACGTTAGAAAAAGATAAAAGAGGAGGAAAAGAAAAATGTTCGATGTTAAAAAAATGATTGAAGAAATTACTTCAGAAAAGGAAATTAAAAACATTAGTTTTACAGGAGTAGGAGGTTCACTTGCTTGTTTCTATGCACCATACTATTATGTAAGTAGAGAAGCGAAAAATGTAACAACAAGTTATACTTCTTCTAATGAATTTGTTCATGATACACCATCATGTATTGGTGAAAACTCTATTGTTGTGATTTCATCTCGTGGTGGAAATACTGCTGAAACAGTTGAGGCAGGGCGTGTTGCAAAAAGATTAGGTGCAACTGTTATTGGAATGACACATGAAGAAGGGGATAACGGTATTCATGAGGTTTCTGACTATGTCATTTTGTTTAAAGATTTATCTGAGGATGTTTATGAGGTCAGCAAAACTGGATATATCTTACGTATTGCTATTGAAACACTACATCAGGTTGAAGGAACTGGAAATTATGAATTGATGCTTGATGCTATGAAAAAAATGAATACGCTTATCCCAGCTGCTGAAAAAGCAATTATTCCAGAAGCAATTAAGTTCTCAATCAACTATAAAGATGATAAGATTATCTACACAATGGGTTCTGGTACTGCTTGGTCAGCTGCTCAACAACAACAAATCTGTATTTTAATGGAAATGCAATGGATTCATTCTGCAGTTATCCATACTGGTGAATTCTTCCATGGACCATTTGAAATCACTAATCCAGATACAGCATTCTTATTATTAAAATCAACTGGTAAAACAAAACCATTAGACGAAAGAGCAATTTCTTTCTTAAGTCAATATAATCATCATTTTACAGTTATTGATGCAGAAAAATATGGTATGAACGAATTAGGTGAAGTGAGTGAGTATTTTGACTATGATTTCCATACAGCTATGTTAGGCGTTTTCAATCATTTACTTGCTGATATGAGAGACCATCCATTAAGTAAAAGAAAATATATGTGGAAATATCAATATTAGAGTGAACGATCTGACAGTCAAGACTGTCAGATTCATTCTTTAAAAGGGGTGATAAATATGTTTAAAGAGATGCGACGTCATTTACAAAAACTATCATTACAAGAAAATAAAGATATTCTAACAAAAGCCACATCAGGTGTTTTAGCAGTCAGTGGAGAAGATGGGTATCCTTATGCTGTTCCCATGAGTTTTGCATTTGATCATAAACGTTTGATTTTTCATTGTGCCAAAACAGGGCATAAATTAGAGAGTGTTTTGAGAAATGATAAAGTTTCTTTTTGTGTCATTGATCAAGATATTATTATTCCTAAAGAATATACAACCTACTTTCGAAGTGTCATTGTTTTTGGAAGGACACATATTCTACTTGACGAAAAAGAAAAGCAAAAAGCATTTGAAATATTAGCTGCTAAATACTCACCAAATGATCAAGAAGGACGTTTAGCAGAGATTCATAAATTGTTTAAACAAACAGTTATTATTGTTTTAGACATTGAATATATGAGTGGAAAAGAGTCTATTGAACTGAAAAACAAAACATAATGATAAAGGAGAGTGATAGATATGAGTGAAGGTAAAGCACATTTCTATTGTGGGATTGTTGCTGTTATTTGGGGGTTAGGATTTATTGCAGTTGATCAAGCACTTCTATCATTCTCTTGTTTTGATATTTTGCTTATACGTTTTCTAGGTTCATCTATATTAGCATGGTTACTCATTATTAAAGATATCAAAAAGATTCATATCAAAACAGTTAAAAAAGGTGTCATTAATGGAACTTTCTTATTTATTGCTTATGCATTACAGACTTATGCACAAACATTAACAAGTGTTAGTAATAATGCATTTCTTTCAGCTTCAGGTGTTGTGATGGTTCCTTATTTTTGTTATTTGGTCTTTAAGAAAAAACCAAACACAATACAAATCTTAAGTTCCTGTTTATGCTTGATTGGAATTGCTATTTTAACATCATCAAAAATGTCTTTTCAAGTTGGAGATATTCTTGCCTTAGGATGTGCTATTTTCTTTGCTATACATCTTGTCTCTTTACAATATACTTGTGTTTTAGAAGATAGCCGTGTCATCAATGCTGTTCAACTTTTAACAAGTGCTATTTTATCAATTCCTTGTACTTTGTTCTTTTCAAGAACGCCTACTGATATATCATTAATGTCTATTATGTCTTGCCTTTATATTGTTGTGTTTGCAACCTTTCTCTGTTTCTTTTTACAAACAAAAGCACAACAAGCTGCCAGTGCAAGTAGCTGTTCAGTAATTTTATCAACTGAAAGTCTATTTGCAGTTATCTTTTCAGTTATTTTACTCAATGAGAGTATTCATATTCATTTATTAGTAGGTGGATTGCTTATTCTTTTGTCAGTGATACTTGTTCAAACATCCTCCCTTAAAATTGTTATCAACAAAGTCATGAAAAAAGAATAAATGAGAAAACATATCATAAAAGTGATATGTTTTTTAGTTATAAATATAAATATGTTTGCTTTTAGTACTGTATGATTAACTGTTTTTTATAATAGTACAGAAATTTTTGAGTGTAAAATGAGTATATTTGCCATATATCTTTTCTTTATCCAATTTTTTATATTTGAAAGAATGGAGTTATAGGATGAAATATAATATCAAGGGATATTTATTGATAAGTGGGAATACTTTATTATCTATGTAACAATAGAATGATGTCATGAAGTTATGAAAAATAATTTTCTTTCTTGTGATGAGGGATATAATTATGTTCATTTGTCTAAATTAAAAAGAGTGGGGTGATAAATTGAAAAAAATAATCAAGTATGTTTTTTTGATTTTCTGTTTGATATTATGTAGTTGTCAAAATAACAGGCAATCTCCTAGTGAAACAGAAAAACAAAATATTCAAAACTTTATATCACAAATAGAAAGTGAAAGTCTAGAGTATAATCAGTTTATGATTGATTTTCAAAATATACAACAAAATCCTGAACTTCCTACAGGATGTGAAGTCACATCATTAGCTATGGTTTTAAATCATCTAGGTTATAAAATTGATAAATGCATATTGGCTGATGATTTCTTAAATAAAGGAGAAATAGGAAGCACAGATTTTTCAGAAGCCTTTGTAGGTAATCCAAGAGATGATGAGGGCTATGGATGCTATGCTAATGTTATTCAAGAATGTGCTCAGGATTACCTGACATCTATTGATGCTAAAGTGCAAGTTCTAAATCTGACTTCTACTGATTTTAAGACATTATTGCGTTATATTCAAAAAGGTATACCAGTTATCGTATGGACAACAATTGATTTAAATGAACCATATAGTACAATGGAATGGGAAATCAATGGTCATCATATTGAATGGTTAGCAAATGAACATTGTGTTGTCTTAACTGGTTATAATATAACTGATAATATTGTTTATGTTAGTGATCCACTTCAAGGTTCTGTTAAATATGATATGGATTTATTTATCAAAAGATATCATCAATTATCTTCACAGGCAATTGTCATTATATGATATGTAAGAAATAATAAAAAATTGGTTATAAAAGACCAATTTTTTTAAGTTCTTCTTTTAAATTCGCAAGATAGGGTAAGTGAATACCTTGAATACCTAATCGATTTCCTGCTTTTATATTTGCTAGTGAATCATCAATAAAAAGTGATTCTTCAGGATTTAAATGATAACGTTCTAAGAGAATCGTATAGATTTCTTCATCTGGTTTAACAACTTTTTCTTCAGCTGAAATAACACCACCCTCAAAGATATCAAAGAAATCATATTGTTGATACATTGTTTGAATTGCTTCTTTATGAAAGTTAGATAAGAGATATAAATGATAACCTTTCTTTTTTAATTCATAAGCTATTTCAACATTTTCTGTTATTGGAATTAACATTTGTGTCCAATTTTCTAAAACAGAAATAATTTCATCATGATAGTGAGGGTGTTTTAAAGTTAATGAATCAATAGCATCCTGTATCATCATTGTCCCCATATCTAATTCAACCCACTCATCACTTGCAAATATAATCATCATTAAATCTCCCATTTGAGGAGGAGAAAAATGTTTTTCTAGATATAATTCAGGTTGAAAACTTAATAATATATTACCAATATCAAAAATAATATTTTTCATAAAAGACTCCATTCATACAAAGTTCACATAAAATAACCATTATGTTCTTATATATTCTAACATGGAGGTATTCATGATGAAAGCATTTTTAGAAAAATACACTAGCATTAAATATATAATAATTTTTTTCATTATTTATATGATAGGATTTATATCTTTAGAAAACTGGACATCACCATACATGATAATAACTGATTCATGGATAGATAAATATATTCCTTTTAATGAATATTTTGTAATTCCTTACTTATTCTGGTTTGTATTTATTGCTTTAGGATTTGCTTACTTTGTTTTTATTGATCAAGTTGGATTAAAAAGAACTTGTTTCTATTTATTTTTAGGAATGAGTATCTCTTTGTTCATTTATTTTATTTTACCAAATGGACAGAATTTAAGAGTAGATATCCAACATGAAAATTTATTCCAAGATATTATTGCTTTTATTTACTCTATAGACTCATCAACTAATGTGTGTCCAAGCATCCATGTTTATAATAGTTTAATGATGATGATTTCTTTATTGAAAAGTGATAAAATAAAAATACATAGAATATTATCAATAGGAATTATAGGATTGGCATTCCTCATTTGTTTATCTACAGTTATGATTAAGCAACATGCTTTTATAGATGTCATTGTAGCTATGATTTTGGTTATTATTATTTATGTTATTGGAAACAGAAAATATGGATACTAGGAGAGAAAATATGAAGATAAGAGAAGCAAAAACATCTGATTATAATGAGATTTATAATTTAGTGAAAACAGCCTTTTTAACAGCACAAGTCAGTGATGGAAGTGAACAAGATTTTGTTTATGAATTAAGAAAGCGTGAAGGATATATTCCATCCTTAGAACTTGTTATGGAAGAACAGAATGAACTTGTTGGGCATGTGATGTTGACAAAACAAGTCATACATGGCATTGATGGGATAAGTCATGGTTTGTTAGTAGCACCTTTATGTGTCAAGAAAGAGTATAGAAATCAAAAAGTTGGCTCAAGGCTAATGGAAGAGGCAATGAAACGTGCTCTTCAACTTGGATATACTTCCTTGTTTTTAGTTGGGAATCCTGAATATTATCATCGTTTTGGATTTCGTTCAACAAGATCATATGGAATTGAAAATCGAAGTGAGATTCCTGATGAATTTGTTATGGCAGTAGAATTAGTTGAAAATGTTCTTACTAAATGTGGTGGATATGTTGTTTTAGAATAAGGAAAGGTTAGAGAAACTTTTCTTTTTTTTATTGACATATACATCGCAGTACGATACAATAGTGTTGTGATATATCAAAGTGCGATATAAAAGGAGGGGCGTAAATATGATTATAGATTTTTTATCAGCTGCATTTCCTTGGATAACTATAGGAATTGGAGTTGCAATAACTATCGTTTATATTAACAGTAGGGATGGTAAAAATGGAAGAAAAAATTAAAAGAGTATATATACCAATGACTGAAACAGGATTCTATATTTTATTCTGTCTGCAAATTGAAATGCATGGTTATAACATTATTCAACGAGTCAGTCAAATGACAAATGGAGAAATTCAAATAGGGGCTGGGACAATGTATGGAAGTTTATCTAAAATGGAAAAGGATGGACTCATTCGTTTTACAAAAGAAGAAGGAAAAAGAAAGTGTTATCAAATAACACAATTGGGACAAGAGATATTAAACATTGAATTAAAAAGGATAGAAAGGTTATATAAGAATAGTAGAGAGGAGGTATTGTGATGGAAACGAAAATAATCAAGAAATTCTTTGGACTTGCAGATTTCCTTGATGAACAAAAGTTTTTAGAAGAACAACATAGTAATGGGTGGAAGTTTAAAAAATTTCAGTGGTTACGAAAATATACTTTTGAAAAGGTTGAACCAGAAGACTATGTTTATCGATTGGATTATAATGAAGAAAATAAGGATGAAACGGATTATCTTCAAATGTTTGATGACTGTGGCTGGGAATATATTATGAAATATCAGACCTGGTATTATTTTAGAAAAAAGAAATCTTATATAAATCAATCAGATAATGAAATATTTAGTGATCGTGATTCAAAACTAAATATGATTAAAAAAGTCATGTGGAAGCAATTGATTATCATGTTGCCTATTATATTCTTCTTCTTTTTATATAATTATGAAATGATGAATGGATTTTCAAAAAATGATTTAGGATTTCAGATTGTATGGATTGTTTATGCACTTTTTATGGCATTTCTTTTAGGAATCAGTGTTCATAATGTTATAAAATTAAATCAATTAATAGGTGAAATGCAAAACCCTTTAGACGAAAAATAAACCCTTAGGTCCAACCAACCTAAGGGCAATTTTTTATATTTATTTCAAGAAAAAAGTATAAGCTTCGAAGTGAGCTTGAGGATGATCACATGCTGGACATCTTTCAGGAGCTTTTGTTCCTTCAAAAATAAATCCACAGTTATTGCATTTCCATGTTACTGTTTCAGCTTTTTCAAATACAGTTCCATTTTCCAAGTTTTCTAATAATTTTAAATATCTTGCTTCATGCATTTTTTCAGCAACTGCGATACTTCTGCATACTTCAGCAATTTCAGGGAATCCTTCTTCATCAGCAATTTTAGCAAATTCAGGATACATATCTGTCCATTCTTCGTTTTCTCCAGCTGCAGCAGCTTTTAAACATTCAGCAGTTGTCCCTAATAAGATTGGGAAATCTCCTTCAACATGTAAACATTCACCTTTTAATTCAGTGTTTAATAATTTCATTAATCTTTTAGCATGTTCTTTTTCTTGGTTAGCAGTTTCTTCAAAGATATTAGCGATTTGTACATATCCTTCTTTTTTAGCAATTGAAGAGTAGTAAGTGTAACGATTTCTTGCTTGAGATTCTCCAGCGAAAGCGTGTAATAAATTGTTAGCAGTTTTTGTTCCTTTTAATGTAGGCATTTGATATGCCCTCCTTTCTAATGTTTCTTTTTTAAGCAGTGGCGACAAGTTCCATGAAATAATATTTCCGCCGATGTAATTTGATCATCACAAACTTGTTGAACCTTATCGATAAGAGGAGAAATAAGAGTTTCATCTAAGAATAAATCTTGAATACTTCCACACTCATCACAAACCATATGATAGTGTGGTTCTAATCTTGCATCAAAATGAACTGCACCATCACCAACATCAAGGCGCAAGATTCGTTTTTGATCAGCAAGTAGATTTAAATTTCTATAAACCGTCCCCAGGCTTATATCAGGAATAATCTGTCTCACATTCATGTATATTGTATCTACATTTGGATGAGATGGATCTTCCCTTAAGACTTCATAGATAGTTTCTCTTTGTTTGGAGTATCTTAATTTTGTATCTGACATATTTTCCCTCCTTATTAATAATGGTTACTATTATTTTAACATATATTTCATGAATGTCAAATAATGTATATTATAGATTTAAAATAACAATAACATAATAAGCGTACATAGTAGAAAAGACGCTAATCCATGAACAAGACGATCTTTAAAATATCTTTGAAATGAATAAGGAATTCCTTCTAAGATATTATCAACTTGCATTAAAACAGACAAACCTGAAAATGACAGATAGAAACAAACAAATGGATATACTAAAAAGTGATTGAATTTTAATAATTGAATAGCACCTGAACTAAATTCTAAGAAGCCTTGTATAACTGCTAATATAAATTCATTTTGAATAATAGAATGAAGGCTATATCCTACAAATTGAAAAACCAACATATACCCAAGAATAAAAATAAACGCAGTTAATGAAGACATAATACTTTGTTTTAAGGCTTGAACAAAAGTCATATGGGGATTTTTTAAAGAATAAAGAGTTTCACTGAAACTCAAAAACTGATAATCCTCTTTATGAATAATTGCTTTGATAAGACTTGGAATAATATGACAAAGATATATTAAGAGTGCCTTATCAAGTGGTAAACTAAGTGAAACAAAAATAAAACTTAAAGAAGAAAAAGAAGCTATGGATAAAAGATGTTGAAGTTGATCTATATTAATATATCCTAACTCATAGGATTCTTTTATAATTTTGGCATTGGTTGGATAACCACAGAAAAAAGATACAAAATATAATGAGGACATGTGTGGAGTTAAATGAAATAATGGTGAAAAAAGAAACTGGATGAAATAACTAAAGAGTTGAAATAATCCTAATGATAAACATAATGAAATTAAAATCATGAATGGAAGTAATGATGGTAAAAGATTGGATAATACAATTTGAATGACATTCGTTGAAACTTTTACAATCTGAAACATATTCATAAATGAAAATATGGTTGTGAATAAAACAAGAAATAAAGTAAAATAATAGTTGGCTTTTTTCATAGTGACTCCTTATAATAGAGAAAGAGGTGAGAATGTGAAGGCGATACTTGTAGGTGTAGAATATGATCATATGTATTATGATCTTCATATTTCAATGGAAGAATTAAAGGAATTGGCAAGAGCATGTCAAATTGAAGTGAAAGATGTTATGATTCAAAGACTATCACAAATATCTCCAAAATATTATATTGGAAAAGGGAAAGTTCAGGAATTGAAAGATATGTTAACTGATGATGATATGGTTATTTTTAATGAAGAGCTTTCACCCATGCAGATAAAAAATCTAACGGATGAACTAGATGTAGAAGTTAGTGATCGCAGTGATTTGATTTTAAGGATATTTGAATCACGTGCTCAGACAAAAGAAGCAAAGTTACAAGTAGAAATCGCAAGAAATCAATATCTTTTACCGAGACTAGCTGGAATGAAAGAAGAACTTTATTCTCAACAAGGTGGTTCAGGTTTTAGAGGTAGTGGAGAAAAGCAAATTGAACTTGATCGTCGAGTCATTCATAGACAATTGGTACAGGCAAGGAGAGAACTTCAATCAATTGTTAAACAAAGACAGACGCAAAGGCAATTGCGTAAACGTAATCAACAAAAGGTTGTATGTTTGGTTGGTTATACAAATAGCGGAAAATCATCTTTATTAAATTATTTTACTGATAAAAAGGTATTTCAAGAAGATATGTTATTTGCTTCACTCCAAACAGCTTCTCGTAAAGTCACTTTAAAAGGTCATAAAGAAATTATTATGAGTGATACAGTTGGATTTATTAATCAACTGCCTCATCATCTGGTTCAAGCATTTCGCTCTACTTTAGAAGAAGTCAAAGAAGCAGATTTATTACTGCATGTTGTAGACTCATCTTCAGCATACAGTGATATTCAAATTGAGACAACACAACAAGTCTTAGAAGCATTAGGAGTTAAAGATACACCTGTTATATATGTTTATAATAAAGTGGATAAAGATCGTTATGCTTTTTTACAACCACATCAACCATATGTTTTTGTTTCTGTTAAGGAACAAATCAACTTAGATAAATTAGAAGAACTGATGATTGAAACTCTCTTTAAAGATTATGAATTAATTGAATTATATATTCCCTATGATCATGGGGAAATCTTTCAACAAATTCAACAGACTTATGAATTCATAAAAGAGGAGTATTTAGAAACTGGTATTTATATCTCATTTTTCATAGATATGAAACAAAAACATAAATATCAACAATATATTTATCATCCATTGAACTAAAAAAATGCTATCGTTATTGATAGCATTTTACATAACTCAGATGTTTTTGAATTGTTTTGAGAATAGCTTGATAATCTTTTGTTGCAAAATCGGTTGCATCAATGACATGAATTGGAACAAGATGTTGAGTATGAAGAATTATCTCAGGTTCTTTTTGGGCTAATTGAGGAGCAAGATATAAAAGATCATAATGACGATAACTCTGATAGAGTTCATCTAATGAAAGAGAATCAAACGCAAATTCTATATTTTCCATACTCATAATTGCTTTTAATTCTTCTACAAATAGAGATGTTGAAAAACCATCACTACTACAAATTCCAATCTTTATTAATTTTTGTTGATTATGTTTCATTAAAGTGTGATAAAATTCTTTAAATAAAGATTTTGCTTGACCAAGATCAACAATTTTATAATGAAGATAGAAAAGATTATCTTGACAGTTCTTTTGTTTAATTTCTTCTTCAACAATATTGTTATGCCATATTGTTACACGTCCAATCATTTTATTTGTATGAAATAAAAGTGTTGTAGATATATCGCTTTCTTCTTGCACCTGACAAGTTATATTATCTTTCATATAATCTTGGGCATTTAATAAAATCCATTTTAAAAAAATATCATGATATAGTGATTGATAGAATTCTTCTGTTGTCATAATGATTTCACCTTCTTTCTTATATCATAAAACAAATATAATCTTTTTGTGCAAAATTTTCTTGTCTTGAAAGTCAATTTTTTTATATAGACGTTTTTCATCATATTGACAGTCATCTCTATTGTAAATTTTATAAGCAAAGGCATTGGGATGTGGTTATTGAATAAACTTTATGTTTCGTCAAAGGGAAGTGTGATATGTAATGTATGTGATTGTCGATAGATATGAGAGTGTAAGAATTTCTCACTGTGATTCTGATGGCTTTGTCATGAAATATGGATAAAAGTTGGAAATAAAGTTATGAAATGTAGAAATCGCCATTCATAAAAGGTACAATATATATGAGGAGGGGCTATGAAGATGCAGGATCAGATTATATATGTCACAATGTTTAATAATTTTACTATGAATTATAACAATATCATTTTAGGAAAGGATCAAATGAAATCTAAAAAGCTTTTTAAACTGTTGGTTTATTTGCTTTATTATCATCAACGGTTTATTTCTTCAGAGGAATTAATAGATATTCTTTGGTACGAAGATGAAGTTGAAAATCCTATTGCTGCTTTAAAAAATCTTATTTATCGTTTACGTACACTTCTTAAACAGCAACTGAATTTGTATGATTTTGTAATAACAGGGCAAGGTGGATACTTAATTAATCGGCAATATACAATTGAAATTGATGCTTATCTGTTTGAAAAATATAATCTGGAATTGGTATCAAGACATCAGGAGAATGAGTTATATAACAAATTTTTAACACTTTATACAGGATATTTTTTATCTGACATTGATGATTATCATATTTTATCATTAAATGCCTACTATCATACGCTTTATTTATCTCGAGTCATAGATTGTGCAAAATTATTAAAACAACAGAAAAAATATACAATGATGGAAAAATTAGCACAAGGTGCCCTAGCAATTGACAATCTTAATGAGGATTTATACATTATTTTAATTGAGTCTCTGTATTTACAGCAAAAATATCATGAATCAATTGAAACATATCGTGCAACAACAGATTTATTATACAAAACAATGGGAGTTCAACCCTCTTCTAAAATGAGAGATTTATATGAAATTATTAGACAAGAAAGTCATGATGAGGGTCATATTAATGATATTCAAAAGGATTTGACCTTAGAGAATAAAGAGGGAGCATTTTTCTGTGAATATGGTGCATTTAAAGATATTTATAATATGCAAATGCGAATGATGGATAGATTAGGTATTTGTGCACATTTATGTTTAATAACAATAAAAACATCATTTCTCTATACGGATTTAGAAAGTGAGTATATCAAGAAAATCATGCAGAAAATTCAAAATGCTCTTATACATAAGATCCGTACTGGTGATATTGTTTCACGTTACAGTTTTAATCAGTTTATTGTTTTATTACCAGCATGTGACTTTAAGAACGCAAATATGGTCATGGAAAGAGTACTAAACACTGTCATAACTTCAGCAATACAAAAAAAGATGATCATAGATATATCAATAGAAGAAGTGGGTTTAATGAGTTTAAAAGAAGCTTAAAAAATGGCTTCTGCTTTATTATATGAGATGACTTGTTTAAATGAATGATATTAAGTCACAGAGTGGAAACATATGTTGCTTTTGTTATTTAATATCCAAAAAACTCAAAACATATAAAATATAATCAGTATACTTAAAATTTTCTATGACTATACAATAATTCATAGCAAGGGACAATAGAATGGTTAGAACCGATAATCAAGATTAATGTCTTGATTTTTATGTCTTGATGACTTATAAGTTATATTTTTTATAGGGGTTGTAGGAAAGAATTCCTCAATGGGATAAATTGGTGTATAATGGGGGAAAAGGAGGGTAGTGAACAAAATGAAAAAAGTTTTTTTGTTGATGTTAACATTATCCTGTTTCCTTTTTGGATGTAGTTCGCAAAAAGATGTAAAAGAATATCCGAGTGATTATCCTGATTCTTCAGGTTATGGAATTGATGATATTTATTATCCAGATAATTCAGGACAAAAAATTTTGTCTTCAGATATTGCAAACGTAAATTATTCACATATAGATCAAGGTTATGTTACTGCTTCGCTTAATCATAAAAGTGAGCAGAAAATAAAGTTATTAATTCGTAAAGGTGAAAAAAGTTATTATTATGATTTAATCAATCAGAATCCTGTTGCTTTTCCACTGCAGATGGGAAATGGTAAATATTATTTAGGTATATATGAAAATGTTGAAGGTGATAACTATGCTATGAAAAAATCACTTACATTAGATGTTCAAATAAAAGATGAACTTTCTCCATTTTTATATCCTAATCAATTGGTTGACTATCAGCCAGGTGATAAGATTACTTCAATAGCTATAGATATAGTGAAAAAGGATAAAAATGATCTGCAACGGATTCAAAATATCTATAATTATGTTGTAGATAATATAACATATGACGATGAAAAGGCAGTGGAAGCAACTCAAAAATATTTAATCCCAAATCTAAACAATATTATAAAAAATAAAACAGGTATTTGTTTTGATTATGCTTCTATGATGGTAGCTATGCTAAGAATAAACCATATACCTGCGCGTTTAATTTGTGGTGATACAGATGTGGAATATCATGCCTGGGTAGAAGTTTATATAGAAGGTGAAGGATGGATTAATCCAGATATCTTTATGGATAAAGGAACTTGGACGAGAATGGATCCCACTTTTGCAAGTTCAAAATTTGATTATAATGGTAAGTATCAAGCTATTTATTATTACTAAAGGAGGCTATTTGAGATGAGATTATCTTTAGAAGAAAAATATCAGTTTTCCAATCAGATGGCAATGATTTTAAAAGCAGGATTAAGTGTACAGCAGGGTATTGAAATGATGCAGCAAGATTTAGAGAATCAAAATCTAAAAATAGCATTAGAAGCTATTTTGGGTTATATGAAAGAAGATGCTCATTTAAGCCTAGCGATTGAAAGAACAGGAATGTTTGATGATTATATGGTTCATTTATTAAAAGTTGGAGAAGTGAGCGGACATATTGATGATGTTATGGAGTCGTTGGGTGAATATTATTTACGAATGGATGATATGACTTCTCAACTCCAGCAAGCTCTGACTTATCCTATTATTCTTTTTATAATGATGTTTGTTGTTGTGGGAGTTGTTGTTTTTCAAGTCTTACCTATTTTTGAAAATGTACTTATGAGCTTAGGAAGTCATTTGTCTTCTTTTGCAAGTCGGTTTATGAATTTTGGTCAAATATTTTCTATGTTAGGATTTATGATTTTAGGTATCTTTATGATTATGATCATTTCTTTTTATGTATATGCCAAAAAATCGCATCAAGATATTATGGTTATGTTTGTTCAAAAATCTTGGATAACCAAAAAAATTGCGAATCATATGAATCATGCACAATTGACTTATGCATTATCATTATTTGTTTCAAGTGGCTATGATTTACAGGAAGCAGTTCATTATACAATTGAATTAGTTGATAATTCTCAATTACAAAATCAGTTGAAACAATGTTATCATGATTTAGAACAAGGTGTTTCTTTTGTTGATGCTGTTTCACAACATCAAATCTATAAAGGAATGAAATTAAATATGATTCAGATTGGTTTCCAAACTGGTCAGGTAGATGCAGTTATGAAAACATTGTCTAATCATTATCAAGATGAAGTCAGTCAATCAATAGCTCACTTTTTAAATATTATAGAACCTGCTATAGTGACCTTTCTTTCAGTGATTGTTGGAGTTGTTTTATTATCAGTGATGTTGCCATTAGTCAGTATTATGTCTTCTTTGTAGAAACTTAATTTATAAGTGTCTAGTAGATATGGTGGATAGAGATGGAGGGAATTATGAAAAAAATAATAAAAATTGTTATTTTTATGACGGTTATATTCATGATTGTTTTTGGATTCCAATCTGCACAATCTTATTCTGAAGAGGAGGAGCTTTTGAGAATTAAAGAGACAATTTGGACATTGTGTTTAAAGTGTTATAGTATAGAAGGAAGATATCCTCAAGATATTTATTATCTTAAAGAACATTATGGGTTGTTGTTAAATGAGGATGAATATCCCATTATTTATCATTATGAGGGAGATAATCTGCAACCAACTATTGAGGTTCATCAAAGGGAGAAGACATTATGAGTAGGCATCATCATATACATATATTATTATCATTAACATTATTCTTACTGTTTGTCCTTGGTTCATTCTTTGTTGTAGCATATGAGATTAAAGGGTATCAAAAGTTAAATGAACAATGTCTTTTAGAAGATGATTTGAATATACCATTAGCTTATTTAAATACAAAGTTGAAGGCAATGGATGAAAAAGGGGCTATTTCAGTTGTATCTATACAAGGCAGAAAATGTTTGAAAATGGTTACTACGAAAACAGCAACTTATATATATTATCTCAATGGATACTTGAAGGAATTATATACAGATTTAGATTATCTTCCTTCTTTAGATGAAGGAACAAATTTATTTATTCTTGATGATTTTCAGATAGATAGACAAGAGAATTTATATACTTTTATAGTTAAGAAAGAGCAGTATCAAAAAAGGTTATCAGTTTATTTACATGCTTAGAGGAGGGTGTCTATGAAAGGAAAAAATCAATCTTTTTCGTTTATGATGGAATTGATTATTGTTATTTTCTTTTTTGCATTGTCAACAACTGTATGTATTTCATTTTTAGTCAAAGCAAAAGAAAAACAAATGGATGGAGTTATGATTCAAAATGCTATGTTAGAAATGCAAAGTATGATTGAAACAATGCAGGCTTATCCTCAGACTCCTTTGGAACAACTCTTTAAAGTTGAGAAAATAGATACGAATACATATCAGAAAGAGAATATAAAAATCGTAATATGGGAAGATCAGGTTAAACATGGCGTGATAAGTATTTTTAATCAAGATGATGTCATTTGTGAGACTCCTTTTGTATTGGGAGGGACTTCTCATGGCTAAAAAACGTATATTTTCTCATCTTGGAATTGGTGCACCATTAATTTTTATGATTTTTGTGATTTTGGTTATGTGTATTTTATCAGTTTTGTCTTATTTGAAGGCAAATTCTTTTTATGAAAGTACAATTCGTCAAATGAATATAACAAATCAGTATTATCAGGCAGAATCTCAGCTTTTTAAGTTCTACTATCAGCTAGATATTGACAATATTGATAGTAAACTTAAGAATTGGGAAGGTGATTATAAGAAGAAAAATAATCAATATGTTTTACAAGCAGCAATGAATAATGATTTTAAACTTGAGATGATTATAGAAATAAGTAATAATCAGCTAGAGATAATATCATTGAAAAAGATAAGTGGGAGGGAATAGAAAATGGATGCTAAAGAATTGCTTATGGATGTGGTAAAACGAAATGCTTCTGATGTCTTTATAGTTGCTGGATCACCATGTGCTGTCAAGATTCATGGTAAAATTCAAAAATACAATCAGGAGAAATTGAAACCAGAGGATACAGAACACTTGATTAGAGAAATATATGCTATTGCCAATAAAGATGATATTGATCAATTTATTAGAAATGGAGACGATGATTTTTCATTTTCAATTCCTGGAGTTGGTAGATTTCGTGTAAATGTTTATCGTCAAAGAAACTCATTTGCTGCAGTTTTAAGGGTTGTTAGCTTTGAGATGCCAGATCCTATACGTTTGCATATTCCTGAAGTGATTATCAATTTAGCTCAACTCAAGAAAGGAATGGTTCTGCTTACTGGACCAGCAGGGAGTGGCAAGTCAACAACATTAGCATGTATTATTGATCAAATTAATAAAACACGCGATGCACATATTATAACAATTGAAGATCCAATTGAATATCTTCATACTCACAATCGCAGTATTGTATCTCAACGTGAAGTCTATCATGATACAAGGGATTACATTTCAGCTTTGAAAGCAGCATTAAGAGAAGCACCAGAGGTCATTTTAGTAGGTGAAATGAGAGATCTTGAGACTATTGACATTGCTGTGACTGCTGCTGAAACAGGCCATTTACTTTTCTCAAGTTTACATACAATTGGTGCTGCCAATACAATTGATCGTATGATTGATGTTTTCCCATCTTCACAACAGCAGCAAATAAGGGTACAGTTAGCTATGGTTTTGAGTGCAGTTATTTCACAACAATTAGTCCCTAGTATAGATGGGAAAATGATTCCTGTATTCGAAATTATGATCTGTAATCAAGCTATTAGAACATTAATAAGAGAAGGAAAAACACATCAGATTGATAATGCAATAGCAACAAATAGAAATCAAAATATGATAACAATGGATGATTCACTTTTAGAACTATACAAACACAAGCAAATAACAAAGGAAGTGGCATTAATGTATGCAACAAATCCCACTTTTTTGATAAATAAACTGTAAAATGAACAAAGATTTAAGTCAAAATCAATTGATGACATTGTAGAGATAAGAATATAATTCATAAAAAACAATGAATATTATTTTTGATTAAAAAACTTCCTTATAAATATAAGATGAATGAACAGAAATAAAATAACTCCTTTCATATGATAAAGTGAAAGGAGGTTTTTATTATGGCAATTAATAGAATTGAAAATACTGCACAAATTATATCTGACTGTTTGGTTATTGATAGCAATACAGTAGAAACAATTGTGAGAATACCACCAACAATCTATAAAGAAGTTGATAAATGTGAAGCATGTGTAGGAGACATTTTGACTTATACAATCACAATTAGGAATAATTCATTATGCCCACTTAAGAATATTGTCTTTAATGATCGCATTCCATATGGTACAGATTATATATTGAACACATTTGAAGTTGATGATGTGCCTCAAGTTCCATCAATTGATGATTACACATTATATTACACAATACCAACTATTGAACCAATGGGTACAGTTGTAATTCGATTCCAAGTACAAGTGAGAGAGTAATTATAGAAAGATTCACTGTCATCAGTGAATCTTTTGCCTGTATAATTTTTTAAAATGTGAGTGGCTTTGGTTTATTAAAAAAAATAATTATGGTAAAATATAATAGGGTGATGATATATGGAAAAAAGAATATTTGTTATATCAGATCTTCATGGTCAATTTGTATTATTACAATTATTATTAGATCGCATTGGTTTTAATGATAATGATGAATTATATATATTAGGTGATATTATGGATCGTGGTCCTAATAGTATAGATATTTACTATTTTGTACAGGCAATGGATAATATTCATATGATTAAGGGTAACCATGAAATTATGATGCGTCAGTCTATGCAAACAGCATTGAAATATAATGATTTGGATTCAGAAAGATCAAATCCTTATCGTTTATGGAAACAAAATGGTGCACAGAAAACAGTGAATAGTATCAGAGAGTACCTTCAAAAAGATTGCATTCCTTATGAAGAATATTTTGATCTTAAACAAATGTTTATAAAAGAAGTTATTGCTTTTATTGATTCATTACCAAGTTATATAGAGTTAGATTTAAATGATAAACATTATGTTCTGGTTCATGCAGGTGTTGATCCAGAAATTCCTTTAGAAGAGAATAATGAGGATATACTTGCTTGGATTCGAGAATATTTCTACTTAAATGAAGCAAATCCTAATTATACATACATTTTTGGTCATACCCCTTGTTGTTTTATTAATGATGACCATTCATTTGATATATGGCATGATCCTGATTATCACAATAAGATTGCTATTGACGGGGGATTAGCAGTTGGAAATAAAGGACAGCTTAACTGTTTATGTTTAACAACAGGTGAAGTGACAGTCATCAAGTATGAGGAGGGGCAGCCTAAGTGAGAAGTGCATTTTACAACTTAATTAATTTTATCAACATGACAAATGTGCATGATGTTTATTGGGGAGCTGCAAAAAAAATCCTTCAAAATATATATCAAATTCCACAGAGTACAATTACGGAAGTCGCTGATATGTGTTATGTGTCAACTGCAACGATTTCTCGTTTGTGTAGAAAACTTAATTATGAATCTTTTGCTGATTTCAAGAATGATGTCACAATGAATTTGAATTTCTTTAATCAGGATTCTAAACGTTTATTGTTTGATCATCAGTTACCAGCAAGAGAAACAATTAATGAAGGAAAAGAAATTTTTAAAGATCACTTTCAAAATATTATTCATAATCTACAAGATACATATGACAATATTCAGTATGAAGATTTAATGAAAGTTGTTGATAAAATTCATGAGTCACAAAGAATTTGTTTTGCAGGAAATTTCTTTACTCAATCTGTTTCTATGCAATTACAAATTGCCTTATCATATTTAGGAAAAGATTGTACTGCTATGTATCCTTTAGAACAGCAAAAAGAGATATATAAATCATTGGATTGTAATGATTTAATTATCGTTTCTTCAATTGCAGGAGGATTCTTCCAAGATCATCCTGATGCTATGAGAGCATTAATGAAAACTCCAGCCTATATTATTGTTATCACACAACTTGAAGAATTCTCATTTAGTGATAGAGTAGATATGATCTTACGAGTTGGAAACAATCATTATTCTTTAATTGGCAAATTTTCTATAACTTATATTTTTGAAGTTTTAGAAGCTTTATATCATTTAAAATATGGAACAAGAAAGTAGCAACTCTCTATTGGGAGTTGCTACTTGTATTTAAAGTAATAAAATTAATTTCATTTCTTGCAAGAAACTTATATGGAAATGATGCAGGTCCATGGAAACCATTAGAGACAAGTAAAACTGAATTTGATTCTTCATAAATTCCATGATTATATATTTTGGCATTATCAGGAGCAAGTAAAGCACCATAATAAGGTATATAAATTGAACCGCCGTAACTATGTCCAGATAATTGTAAATCAAGTTTACCTTTGTGATTTTGAAAACTATCTGGCTGATGTGTTATACCAATTTTTATAGTTTTGGTATCTCCTTTCAGCGAGGAGATATCGGTATCTTGATGACATGCAAGAAGAAGAAAACTGGCTTCTTTATAATGGATTGTTCGTGCTGTGTTTTCAAGCACCTCAAAGCCACCATCATTGAGGATTTGTGTCACTTCTAATGATGAAGAATTATCTTTTTCTCCTAATATAGCAAATTTACCATATTTGCATTCAATACTTTTTAAAGCAGCAGAGACATCTTTAGATTCAACAATTGCTCCATCATATAAATCACCACCAAAAATAACCATATCAAAGGGATAACTATTGAGTTTGTCAATCATTTTCTTGAGTCTGCTCACGCTCTCTTTATCTGTGAGATTTGTATCTGATATATATGCAATTTTAAAACCATTAAGTGCCGATGTTACATCTTTGTTGACATAGTTATATGTGGAAAAAGTGTAATCATTTGGTGAAATAGCATATGTATAATAAGCAGTAAAGAATAAACCAAAGACGATTAACAAGAGTATTAATCGTCTTATCAATTTTAGTTTTTTCATGCTTTTTTGTTCATGATAACAGGGATAATCATTGGATTACGTTTTGTTTTTTGATAAAAGTAAGGGCCAAGAGTATCTCTAATTGTATTTTTAATTTCACCAAAGGTCGTCTTTCTTTTTAGAAGTTGCGTTAGCGCTTTACCAACAAGCATTTCTGCTTCTCTTATCATTTCAGTGCTATCTTTCATATAGACAAATCCACGTGACATGATAATTGGTTTGTTTAAAAGGCATCCAGCTCTTGAATCCATTGAAATAAGAACAGAAACCATTCCATCTTCACTTAAGATTTGACGATCACGTAAAACAGCGGTTGATAAACCAGTAATATCATTTCCATCAACATAAATATCATCAACATGAACACGTGGTCCTAAACGTGCTTCTTCATTTCTTAATAATATAGAATCACCATTTGATAACACAAAAGCATTTCCTTTTATTAATCCCACCTCTTCAAAGAGTTTGGCATGAATTTTTAACATACGATATTCACCATGAACTGGGAAGAAATATTTAGGTCTTGTTAATAACAACATTAATTTTTGTTCTTCTTGTGAAGCATGTCCTGATGTATGAAGATTATTAATAGCTTCATTTGTTAAGACTCTAGCTCCAGCACGATAAAGTTTATTGATAACTTTGCTGACACTCCCTGCGTTCCCTGGTATTGGATTTGATGAGAATAAAACAGTATCACCTGATTTGATAGAAATCTGACGATGTGTTCCATTAGCAATACGGCTTAAAGCTGCAAGTGCTTCACCTTGGCTTCCAGTACATAAAATACAAATTTCATTATCTGGTAATCTTTTTGCTTCTTCATTTTTAATAAAGAAACGATCAGGACATTTAATATATCCAAGTTTACGGGATACTTGAATATTGTTTTCCATAGAACGACCAAATACTAAAATCTTACGATTGAATTTAACTGCTGCATCAATAATCTGCTGAACACGATGTACGTTTGATGCAAATGTTGCAACAATTAATCGACCTTCTGTCTTTCTAAATTCTTCTTGAACACTGTAAGCAACTTGCTTTTCACTAATAGAAAAGTTAGGGACTTCAGCATTCGTTGAATCACTTAACAAGAGAGTGACACCAGTCTCACCTAAGAATGACATCACCTGATAATCAGCAGGATCACCAACTGGTGTTAAGTCAAATTTAAAATCACCAGTAGCCACAACTCGACCATTAGGTGTATTGACAATAATCCCTAAAGATTCTGGAATAGAATGGTTTGTTTTAAAGAAACCAATATTGAAGTGTTTTGTTTTAATTTGATATAAATTATCAATTTGTACAAGTTTTGTTGCCTGTGTTAAACGTCTTTCTTCAAGTTTTCTGCGAATCATAGCACATGCTAGTGGTGAGGCATAGATGAAAGGAATGTGTACAACTTGTAATAAGAAGGGAATTCCTCCAATATGATCTTCATGTCCATGAGTAATTAATAAAGCTTTAATTTTCTTTTGATTGCGTTTTAAGTACGAATAATCTGGAATAACATAATCTATTCCTGGTAGTCCATCTTCAGCGAATTTAACACCAGCATCTATAATAATGATTTCATCATCATGTTCAATGCAGTACATGTTCTTTCCGACTTCATTAAGTCCTCCTAGTGCGAAGACTTTTGTATCTAAAGTGTGGCTATCATTTTTTATATTCGATTTCTTGGTTCTATTATAAGGCGTTCTTCTACGTTGAGGAGAACGTTTTTGAGGCATATCTGCCATTGATACTTCACCTTTCTTTCTGTGTTTTTTTATAGTATACCACTTCGTCAACATTTTATAATAAAATGAATGAGAATGGAAGCCATTCTCATCTACATACTAAATAATTTTTTTACAAGCTGCCACTGCTAGAGAATGTGGACCAATATGACAAGCCACACTTAAGGAAAGCGGATCGCATATCACTTCGTGATTTGGAAATGCTTCCTCGACTTGTTTTTTTAATTCAAGGGCTTGATCTCTATCATAAGTATAGGCAACCATAATACGTGCATTATCCATATTTTCTGTATCTGGATCAATTCTTTCTTTGATATCTTTCATTGTAGCATCAATCATAATTTTATTTGCTTTTGCCATTGTGCGTGTCTTTTGGTAAGAATCTAATTTTTCACCCTGAATAGTCAAAATTGGCTTAATCTTTAATAATCCACCTAATGCTGCAGCTGCAGCAGTAATTCTTCCACCCTTTTTTAAATATTCTAAGGTATTGACTGTAATATAAATTGTTGCATTTAATTTATTTTCCATTAAAATGTCATGAATTTCTTTGGCGTTCTTTCCCTGTTTAGAGAGTTCTAATGCATCAAGGACATCATATTTTTGAGTTACAGAAATACGTTGAGAATCAACAACATAAACTTTTCCTTTGTATTCATCTTCTTCTGCTAACATCAATGCTGTTTGACACGAACCACTTAGACCACTAGACATTGGAATGTGTACAATCTGATCATAATCTTTTAAAATATTATCAAAAAGTTGAGTGACTTCACCAACTGCTGGTTGAGAAGTAAATACTTCCGCATTATTCATTAATTTATCATAAAACTCCTCTTGTGAGAGATTGATATCTTCTTTATATTCTTGACCATCAATAGTAAAAGGCATAGGTAGGACGAAAACGCCGAGTTTATTGGCTTCGTCTTGAGTGATACCACTATTACTATCAGTCAATATAGCGACTTTCATGAGATTCCTCCTTATTTATTGTATGTAATTTGACATTACTATTTTATCTTATTTATAAAATAATGCAACCTTTTTGTATTAGGGATGTTGGATTATTCAAGGAACTTGTATATAATAAAGAGAAAAGGAGTGATTTTATGGAAAAAATTTTTTCATATTTAATAGATAAGTATAGTGGAGTAGGCAAAAACTTTATTGATGCTTTTTTGATTTTTTTATTTGGATGGTATGGTATAAAGATTTTAATACATTTTATTGTCAAGATGATGAATCGTTCACATATTGATCCTATTGTGATTAATTTTGTGAAATCTATTATTCATATCGGCTTAAAAATTATTTTGTTAATTACTGTTATTGCTCAATTAGGTGTTCCTGTAACTTCTTTTGTTGCTGTCCTCACAACAGCTGGAGCTGCAATTGTTTTAGGGTTGCAAGATTCTATGAAAGGTATTGTTTCGGGGATTGTTATTTTGTTTGCTAAACCTTTTGTGAAAGGTGACATTATTGAAGTGAATACATATATTGGGAAAATACAGGAAATTCAATTATTATATACTATTCTAATGACATTTGATAATAAGATGGTTGTCATTCCTAATAATGAATTGGCTTCGTCAACTTTCGTCAATTATTCACATGAAGATAAACGTCGAGTCGATATGACTATAGATATCCATTATCATAATGATGTCGAACTTGCTAAAAAATTGATTATGAATGTCATTAATCAACATCCATATACTTTAAAAGAACCTTTGGTGTATGTAAGAGTCAGTGAATATCGTGAAAATTCAATTGCAATTTCATTGCGAGTTTGGACAGAAACAGAACACTATTATGATCTTAAAGATGATCTTACAGAGCAGATTAAAAAGGCCTTTGATCGTGAGGGAATAGTCATTCCATACTCACAATTAGATGTCCACGTTCATAACTCTGATGAGACACAAAATTAACTAAATTTAGCAAATTTCAAAATTATTTCACAAGATGCAATTGTTTAAACAATGAAACATTCATTATTTTGGTAGAAAATTCTTATATTTAGAATTTTAAAGTGTTAATTTGTCTTTTTTATACAAAAAAATAAAAAATGTATAGAATTGAATACAATCTTATGATAGAATACTCATATACTAAAAGTTTGACTTTTAGGGGAAAAAAGAGGAGGAAGAATATGAAATTCAAAAAATTGCTTGTCGGTGTATTAGGCGTAGCAATGTCAGTAACCTTATTAGCTGGCTGTGGAGGCGACAAAGGTAAGACTGGTTCTGCTAGCAAAGACATTGTTATCAACTTACAAACTGAACCTAAAACATTAAACTCAATTAAAGCAACTGGTTCAATTGACGGGAACGTATTAAGACAATGTATGGAAGGGTTAGTTGTTTTAGATGAAAATGATAAACCTGAACCAGGTGTTGCTAAAGATTGGAAAGTATCAGATGATAAATTAACTGTTACTTTCAATTTAAGAGACAATGCTGTATGGTCAAACGGAGAAAAAGTAACTGCACATGACTTTGTTTTCGCTCTTGATCAATTATTCTATTTAAAAAACGGTGCTGAATATGCTGGAACTTGGGCTCCATTAATTGAAGGTGCTTCAAACATTTTAAAACAAAAAGATAAAGCTGGATGGGAGAAAGCAAAGAAAAATGCTGGATATAAAGCTTTAGATGATTATACTTTAGAATTTAAATTAACTGGACCTTATGATTACTTCGTAGGTTTAACTGCTTATCAAAGTTTCTTCCCAGTTAATGAAAAAGGATTTAATGATGCTGGTGGATATGATAAATATGCAACAGAAGCAGATAAAATTGTAACTAATGGTGCATTCAATTTAACTTCTTGGACTCACCAAGACAATATTGTCTTAGAAAAGAATGATAAATACTGGGATGCAGACAGTATTAAAATTAATAAATGTACAATGAGAATGATCACTGATACAAATACTATTATGAATGAATTCAAAGCTGGAAATCTTGATATGGCTGGATTTACTGGTGAACAAACTCAACAATTGAAAAAAGAAGGAACTGAAGTGTTACAATACAATGATGGTTCTAATTTCTATTTAGAGTTTAATACAAAAGAAAAAGGTTTAAACAATGCAAAAGTGCGTAAAGCCTTAACAATTGGTATGGGTGCTGAAGGATTTGTTAAGAGTATCTTACAAAACGATTCTACTGTAGCAACTTCATTTACACCAGAAGCTATTGCTCAAGGAGAATTCAAAAAAGCTGTTGGTGATTTAATTGAAAGACCTGCTAATAATGATTACACTGAGACTAAGAAATTATTAGAAGAAGGTTTAAGAGAAGAAGGATTAACATTAGAAACTTTCAAAATCACTATGATTGCTGATGAAGGTGACAGTGTTGCTCGTATGTGTGCTTATGTGCAAGAACAATTAAAACAAAACTTAGGTGTTAAGATGGAAATTAACCAATTAACATACAAAGCTAGACTTCAAGCTATGACAGATAAACAATTCTCTGTAGTTATGGCTGGTTGGGGTCCAGATTATAATGACCCAATGACTTTCATGGATTTATGGGTTACAGATGGTGGAAACAACCACACATCATGGTCAAATGCTAAATATGACAAATTAATTGAAGATGCAAGAAAAGAAGCTGATACAGCAAAACGTACTCAATTATTAGTTGATGCTGAAAAATTATTAATGGAAGAAATGCCTGTTGGTCCTATCTATTGCCGTGTGAGAGATTACGCAGTTTCTCCTAAATTAAAAGGAATGTTAAGAACTGCTTTCCAAGATATTGATATCACTGGATGCTATATTGAAGGATAATTAAATGGCGCGTTAAGGGCTATTGAAAAATAGCCCTTATATTTTGTTATATTGTCTAAAAATGTATTTTTATGATAAATAATATTTGACTTAATGGTTGAAGTTATATATAACATTACTATGACAATATAGTTGTGTTATATATAACTTTATATTTGGCGTAGGTAAAGTTATAAAGAAGATAAGGAGTGGAGTCATGAAAAAATATATTCTAAAAAGAATTGTTTACGCAGTGATCACTATATTTTTGTTAATGCTATTAACATATTTTATGATGCATGCATTGCCTGGTGATCCTTTTGTAGGAGAGAAGGCAGTAAGCGAAGCAACCCGAGAAGCATTAAGAATTAAATATGGGTTAGACAAATCTGTTATTGAACAATTTTTTATGTATGTCATGAATGTTTTTCAAGGAGATTTAGGAACATCATTAGGTTCTAATCGTCCTGTTCTTACAATTGTTACAGAAGCTTTTCCATATTCATTTGAGTTAGGAATTCGTTCACTCATTTTTGCCACAGTTGGTGGAGTTGGTTTAGGAGCATTTGCTGCTGTTAAACGTGGTAAAAAAGGTGATACAATTGCAATGTTAATTGCAGTTATTGGTGTATCTGTACCAAGTTTCATTGTTGCGGCTTTGTTGCAATATTTTGTATCTTTAAAATTGCAACAGGCTATAGGGGTTCAAATCTTTGCTATTTCAGGCTGGTCAGATGAATTTTCAAAATGGTTACCATCATTGGCACTTGCATTTGGATCATTAGCAACAATTTCACGTTTGATGAGAACGAGTATGTTAGACGTTTTGAGTTCTGATTATATTAAGACTGCGAAAGCCAAAGGGCTATCAAACAAAACGATAGTATGGAGACATGCTATTAGAAATGCGATTATGCCAGTTATTACAGTTTTAGGGCCAATTGCTGCCTCTGTGTTAACAGGAGCTTTCGTTGTTGAAAAAGTATTTGCAATTCCTGGTATGGGTAAATTCTTTGTTGATGCAATTACACAAGCAGATTATCCAATGATTGCAGGTAGTACATTGTTTTACGGTGTCTTTTTGATTATTGCAACTTTAATCGTAGATATTTTATATGGAGTGATTGACCCTCGTGTCAACATTGCCGATAGTAAGGAGTAGTATGATGGAAGAATATAAAATGAATGAAGAACTATTAGTCAATAGTCCTATTGATGCGAGTGAATTTGAGCATATTGGACAAGATTTAGGAAGTTTAAATGAAATAGTACGACCAAGTACAAGTTTCTGGAAAGATGCGTTTGGTCGTATCAAAAGAGATAAAGTTGCAATTACACTTGTATGTACATTGGCTGTTATTGCTGTTTTAGCAATTATTGTTCCAATGGTTTCGCCATACAATATGGCTGAACAACATTTACAACATACTAATCAGGGCATGTTCTTTAGTGATGCAACATGTTTCCATATTTTTGGAACAGACAATTTAGGGCGTGATATTTTTGTACGTATTTTTGAGGGTGCAAGAGTTTCATTGTTTATCGCATTTGCTGCAGTTATTGCCAATTGTTTTATTGGGATTGTCTATGGTGGAATCTCAGGTTATTTTGGTGGAACAATTGATAATGTTATGATGCGTATTGTTGAAATTATTAATGGTATTCCATACTTATTAATTGTTATTTTATTGATGATGGTATTACCAAGAGGGACAATGACAATCATTACAGCATTAGTGGCTGTAGGATGGGTTGGAATGGCTCGTTTGGTACGTGGTGAAGTTATGCGTTTGAAAGAACAGGAGTTTGTGATTTCAGCGAGAACAATGGGTGCGAGTGCAACAAGAATTATTTCTAAACACTTAGTTCCTAATATTTTATCAATTGTTGTTGTTAATTTAACATTATCAATTCCAAGTGCTATCTTCAATGAAGCATTCTTATCTTTTATTGGTTTAGGAGTTCCTATTCCACTTGCTTCTTGGGGAACATTAGCAAATGAAGGAGTTGTTGTTTTCCAAACTCAGCCAATCCAATTAATTATTCCAGCATTCTTTATTAGTATTACAATGTTGAGCTTTAATTTATTGGGTGACAAATTGAGAGATGCGTTTGATCCAAAATTAAGGAGGTAAGAGATAATGGCAGAAAGAATATTAGATATAAAAGATTTATATGTGTCGTTTGATACTTACGCAGGTGAGGTTCAAGCGGTTAGAGGTGTTTCATATCACGTAGATGCAGGTGAAGTTCTTGCAGTTGTAGGTGAATCTGGTTGTGGAAAGTCTGTGACAGCTCAAACAATCATGAAATTAAATCCTATGCCACCTGCTCGTATTAAAAGTGGTGAATTAACATTAGATGGTATTGACATTGTTGCAACACCTGAAGATGCTATGCAAAAGATTCGTGGAAAAGAAGTCAGCATGATCTTCCAAGATCCAATGACATCTTTAAATCCAACAATGCAAGTTGGTAAACAAATTGTTGAGGCTATTAAACATCATCAAAATATGAAAGATGATGAAGCTCAAGCTTTAGCAATTGAAATGTTGAAGAAAGTTCAAATTCCTAATGCTGAAGAACGTGCAAAACAATATCCTCACCAATATTCAGGTGGGATGAGACAACGTGCGATGATTGCTATGGCATTGTCATGTAATCCAAAGTTGTTAATTGCAGATGAACCAACAACAGCACTAGATGTTACAATTCAAGCACAGATTATTGATTTGTTATCAGATATTAGAAAAGAATTGAATACAGCAATTATTTTGATTACACATGACTTAGGGGTTGTTGCTAACTTAGCGGATCGTGTTGCTGTTATGTATGCGGGGAAAGTTGTTGAAACAGGAACTGCAAAAGATATCTTCTATCGACCAAGTCATCCATATACAGAAGCTTTATTGAGTTCATTGCCTAAGCATGATACAGATAAAGGGGATGTGTTAGTATCTATTCCTGGTACCCCCCCCGATTTGATTCAGCCGCCTAAGGGATGTGCATTTGCAAGTAGATGTACAAAGTGTATGAAAATATGTAAAGAAAAACAACCTCCAGTCTTTAAGGTTGATGAAGGACATGAGTCTTCATGCTGGTTATTGCATAAAGATTGTCCAAGTGAAAGAAAGGAGGCAAAATAATGGAAGATAAAGTTTTACTTTCTCTACAGGATTTATCTAAAAATTTCCATGTCAACGGTGGAACATTAAAAGCTGTTAATCATGTAAACTTTGATATTAAAAAAGGTGAAACGGTTGGGCTTGTTGGTGAATCAGGATGTGGAAAATCAACATTAGGTCGTACAGTTATGGGAATTTATTCCCCAACATCTGGTAAGATATTATATGATGGTGAAGAATTGCATGTCAAATCAGCAAAAGATCGTTTAGACTATGCAAAGAAAGCACAAATGATTTTCCAAGATCCATATGCCTCTTTAAATCCGCGTATGACAGTAGGAGATATTATTGCTGAGGGTATGGAAATTCATAAAATGTATGATGCTGATAAACGCAAGAAAAAAGTTCAAGAACTTTTAGAGCTTGTTGGTTTAAATAAAGAACATGCAAATAGATTTCCTCATGAGTTCTCTGGTGGACAACGTCAAAGAATTGGTATTGCGAGAGCTTTAGCAATTGAACCAGAATTCTTAGTATGTGATGAACCAATCTCAGCATTGGATGTTTCTATCCAATCACAAGTCATCAATTTGTTGATAGATTTACAGAAAGAATTGGGATTAACATATTTATTTATTGCTCATGATTTAGATATCGTTCGTTATATTTCTGATCGTATTGTTGTTATGTATTTAGGACATGTTGTAGAAATTGCTGAAGCAAATGAAGTTTATAATCATGCATTGCATCCTTATAGCCAAGCATTATTATCTGCGGTTCCAATTCCAGATCCTGATTTGGAATCACAAAAACAAAGAATTATTTTACAAGGGGATGTTCCTAGTCCAATTAATTTGCCTGATGGATGTCCTTTTGTTGGAAGATGTTCTAGAGCTTGTGACAAATGTCATAGTGACAAACCTCAATTAGTAGAGGTTGAGCCTAATCATTTTGTAGCATGCCATAACATTGAAAAATAAAAATGAATGTATTTAAGCAATATTCAGGTCTAAGAAGAGAAATGTATGTTCTCTTCTTTGGTCGTATTGTGACAAATTTGGGATCAATGGTTTTTCCCTTATTAACGCTTATATTATCAAACAAGCTGCACATGGATGCAGCTTCTATTGCATCTTTATTGTTATTTATGAGTATTGCACAGTTTCCAACAATATATATTGCAGGATATTTAGCGGATCATTATAACAAAAGAAATATAATTATTATCTGTGATTTCATAACGGTTGTGTGTTATTTTCTTGCGGGTATGATTCCACTTTCTATGATAACTGTTGGCTTGTTATTTATTGCGAGTTTATTTGCAACAGTAGAGCACCCAGTATATGATGCGTTGGTTGCTGATTTAAGCAGTTATGAAGATCGAGAGAATGCGTATAGTTTAAGTTATCTAGGGATGAATTTAGGATTGGTGTTAGCACCAAGCATAGGGGGATTACTTTTTGCTAATTATTTAAATGTTGCATTTCTTATTGATGCTATATCTACTTTGTTATCAACGATTCTTATTTTTATATTTATTAAAGATATATCTGTGACAAAAAGTACAAATGGTCAAGATTTTTATGAAGAAAGTGAAGAAGAGAATTCTGTATTTAAAGTTTTGAAAGCCCGTAAAGCTATTGTTTATTTTATGATTTGTTCAATGATGATACAGATTGTATATAGCCAGTTTAATTTTTTAATGCCATTAAATTTTGAGCGCTTATATGGAGAACAGGGAGCTTTTATTTTTGGAACAATTACAAGTGTAAATGCCTTTGTTGTGATTTTTGCAACACCAATTTTGACAACAGTGAGTGAGAAGTTGAAAGATTTAAATAAAATCGTTGTTGGTGTATTCCTTATGACAATAGGATTTGGAATGTATATATTCATTCAAGGTATAATGTCTTTGTATTATGTATCAATTATTATCTTTACACTAGGGGAAATATATAATACCTTAGGCTCACAACCATATTTAACTAGGCGTATTCCTGTGACACATCGTGGACGCATATCAAGTGTGAGAAATATTTTTACGAGTTTAAGTGTTGCAATTGTCCAAAATGGTGTTGGATTTTTAATTGATCATCATTCTATGATTTTTATGTGGATAGTGATAACAATTGTGGGGTGTTTAACTGTTGGTATGGTCATGATATTACGAATTATAGATAAAAAAGATTATCCACGATTATATGAAAAAACCTATAGCAAGTAAGAAAATTCTTTAAATGCTATAGGTTTTTTATTTTAAGCTTTTTGTAAGAAAACTTTATAAGCTAAATAGCCTTCATAAACATCAACTTTAGAAACAATTTCATAAGGTGCATGCATATTTAAAACAGCAATACCTGCATCAATGACATTCATGTTATAGTTCCCAAGAATGTAGGCAATTGTACCTCCACCACCTTGATCTACTTTACCTAATTCAGCTGTTTGGAAATGAATTTGTGCTTCATCCATAATCTTTCTTAACTCAGCCATATATTCAGGATTTGCATCATTACTTCCACTTTTTCCTCTAGAGCCAGTATATTTATTAAAACAAATACCATTTCCTAAATATGCAGCATTTTTTGCATCATTAACTTCTTTATAGAGAGGATCAAATCCAGCACTCACATCACTTGATAACATCTTAGAGTTTGTCATTGCACGTTTTAATGACAAATAGTTATCATCACCACATAAGTGTAATAATTCAGCAATTGTATTTTCAAAGAATAAAGATTGAGCACCAGTTGCCCCAACACTTCCAATTTCTTCTTTATCAACTAAGATACAGCATGAAGTATATTCAGGTGTATCGATATCAAGGATAGCCATTAATGAAGTATATGCACATACACGATCATCATGTCCATAACCCATGACCATACTTCTATCAATTCCAAAATCTCTTGCTTTACCAGTTGGAACAACTTCAATTTCAGCACTTAAGAAGTCTTCTTCCTCAATATCATATTTTTCTTGTAACAATTTTAAAATATTTCTTTTAACAGTTTCTTTTTCCTCATCATCTAAAGGAATACTTCCTACATTAAGATCAAGATTTTCACCTTCAATAACTTTAGCAGCTGTCTTTTGTAATTGATCAGCAGATAAATGAATCAATAAGTCTGTCACACCAACAACTGGATCATTTTCGTCTTCACCAATCATAACATCTACAACTGTTCCATCTTTTTTGACAACAACTCCATAAAGTGATAAAGGAATTGTTACCCATTGATATTTCTTAACACCACCATAGTAATGCGTATCCATCATTGCAAAACCATCACTCTCATAAAGCGGATTTTGTTTTAAGTCTAAACGTGGTGAGTCAATATGTGCTCCAAGAATTCTCATTCCCTCTGTTAATGGCTTTTCACCCATCACAAATAAAGCAATATTTTTATCTTTATTAACAACATAAACCTTATCACCAGTTTTTAATGAAGAATATTCATTAATATCTTTAAATCCTTTTGCTGTTGCTAAAGCAATTGATTCTTTAACACAAGCTCTTTCTGTTTTTCCAGCTGAGATATAATGTTTATATCCTTCGTTGAAATCCATGACATCTTTATATTGATTGTCTTTGTATTTACTCCAAGTATTTTTAGCGTACATTTTATTCTCCTTTACTTATATATTTTAGTTACTTATATTCTCTATTATACATGGAAAAGCCAAGATAATCTATGTTATAATCAAAATAAAGTATGGAAATGGAGGACTTTTCATGAATAAAACATTTGAAGAACTATGTCTACGTAAATCTGTAAGAGATTTTCGTGATGAACCAATTACAGAAGAAGAAAAAAGAATGATATTAGAAGCAGCATTACAGGCACCTACGGCAGGAAATATGGCCTTATATTCGATTATAGATGTTCAGGATCAGGAACTTAAAGAGCGTTTAGCAGTTTTATGTGATCATCAACCATTTATAGCAAAGGCACCCATGATCTTGATATTTTTAGCTGATTATCAAAAATGGTATGATATCTTTAATGAATATACAGATGATATGCCAAAATTAGAAGAGTCTGATTTTATATTAGCTGGACAAGATTGTACAATTGCTGCCCATAATGCTGTTGTTGCTGCCCAATCACTAGGAATAGGATCGTGTTATATTGGAGATATTTTAGAAAACTTTGAAGTCCATCAAGAACTGTTTCGATTACCTAAATATACTGTACCATATATTATGGTTGTGTTTGGAAAACCAACACAGCAACAAAAAGATCGTATGAAACCAAAACGATTTGAATTAGAGGATTTAGTTCATATTGATTATTATCATCAAAAGGATATAACAGAAACAAAATCAATGTTTATGAAACAATCAAATAAAGATGAAAAAGCATTAGAACAATATATTCAGGCATTTGCAAAAAGAAAGTTTTTTGCTGAATTTCGTCATGAAATGAATAGGTCAGTAAGAGCAATTCTTGAGCATTGGATAAAATAAAGAGACATTATTGTCTTTTTTTCTTTATTTTGAAATATCATAAATGATTATTTATATACATATGAATTGTAAAGACAATCTAATTATTTTGTCAATAAAAGTCGCTTATTTATTGTATCATTGTATACACAATAAATAATATTTAGGATAACTTTAATAAATATCTAAAAATATTTGTAAAATTTAGACAATTAATAAAAATTAAACAAAAATAATTAAAAACTGTTTGACAACAAGTGTTTGTGTGTATATACTTAATGCATATACAAGGAAACTTGTTTATTAAATATGTTTATGGAGGGAGAAAACATGAAAAAACTAAAAGCTTTAGTTGCTGCAGGGTTAGCAGTAGCAATGTTAGTTGGATGTGGTTCAGATAGTGGAACAAGTGGTAAAACATTTACTTTTGCTAGTGAATTAGACATCAAAAATTTAGATTCATCAGATGCAGATGATGGTATGTCATTTAATGCAATGCATGCTTGTATTGATGGATTAATGGGGTTAGATAAAGACGGAAAAATTACTGAAGCATTAGCAGAGAAAGTTGATGTAAGTGATGATGGTTTAACTTACACTTTCCATTTAAGAGATGCAAAGTGGTCAAACGGGGATGCTGTGACAGCAAATGATTTTGTTTATGCATGGCAAAGAATTATGAAAAAGAATGGTAACTATGCTTATATGTTAGGTAGTGATGGTGCGGCATTAGTTGGTGCTGATGAAATTCTTGCAAAAATGGATAACAAACAAGATATTACTCAGGCTGATTTAGATAAGATGGGTGTAAAAGCTACTGATGAAAAAACATTAGAAGTAAAAATCACACGTAAGATTTCTTATTTTAAAGAATTAATGACTTTCCCTTGCTATTATCCAATTAATCAAAAGTTCTGTGAAGAAAAAGGTGACCAATATGCTAAGAGTGCTGAAAATGTATTATCTTGTGGTGCTTTTGTGATGAAAACATGGAAACCTGGAAATAAGGCAACTTATGAAAAGAATAAAGATTATTGGAATGCTGATGCTGTGAAGATTGATAACTTAGTTATGAATTTGGTTCAAGAACCAAAAGCAGCTGCAACAAACTTTGAAGGTGGAAAAAATGATTTTGCACCAATCAATTCTGATTTAGTAGATAAATATAAAGATGATGATTCTTATCAAACTTTTAATGAAGGATATTTATTCTATTTAAGTTTAAACTTTAAAACAAAAGAATTAGCAAATGCAAATGTGAGAAAAGCATTATCATTAGCTATTAATAGAGAAGACTTTACAGCAAATATCTTAAAAGATGGTTCTAAAGCCGCAAGAGGATTTATTCCTGCTGAATTGTCAACTGGACCAGATGGTAAAGATTTCCGCGATACTGCCGCAACATTTACTGCTTATGATACAACAAAAGCTCAAGAAGCATTAGATGCAGGATTAAAAGAATTAGGAGTTTCAAGTATTAAATTAAGATTAACTTATGGTACAGATGAATCACCAATGGATCAATTAGCAACTTATTTACAAAATTCATTCTCTAAATTAAAAGGTTTAGAAATTGAAATGGTTGCAACAACAAAACAAGATAGAATCTATACAAAACAAAAAAATGGAGACTATGATATTTGTTGTACTCGTTGGGGACCAGACTATGGAGATCCAACAACTTACCTTAACTTGTTATTAACTAATAATTCTAACAACTATGGTAAATATACAAGTTCAGCATTTGATGGAAAAATGGATCAAGCAAAACAAGCTAGTGATGATACACAACGTTGGACTTATTTACAAGAAGCAGAAAAGATTGCAATGGATGATTATGCATACATTCCTGTATTTGAAAAAGGAACAGCAGTTCTTCAAAATACAAAGGTTTCTGGATTGGTTCATAAACCAGTAGGTGTACCTTATACATTTACTTATGTAGACATTGCTGAATAGTTCAATTAAATAAAGAATGAAAGCATGATAAACACAATATAGGTATCTGTATTGTGTTTATCTTTTAAAAGGAGGAATTTGATGAATAAGTCAACACTCAAATATATTGGAAAACGTGTGATTATCTCAATCATTACTTTGCTTGTCATCTTGGCTGTCTTATTTATCATGATTAAGTTTTTGCCAGGGACACCATTTAACAATGAAAAGTTAAGTCCAGCACAAAGAGCAGCAATCATGGCAAAGTATGGTTTGGATCAGCCAATTATCGTACAGTTTTTCACTTATTTAAAAAATATGTTAACAGGAGATTTTGGTGTTTCTTTTAATATGTATAAAGATATGCCAGTTGCAACACTGGTAGGAGATGCTGCACAAATATCATTTAGTTTAGGAATTTCAGCTGTTATTTTTGGAACAGTTATTGGCATGGCATTAGGTGTATTTGCAGCATTGCATAAAAATACCTTTTGGGATACATTTGCAACAATTTTATCCGTTATAGGGGTATCAGTTCCATCGTTTGTTTTTGCCTTACTGATTTTAATATTCTTAGGCAGTCAATTGCATATATTACCAACCATGTATGATTCCAATGATGCTATCTATTCTTCGATTATGCCTGTTCTTGCTCTATCAGTAGGGGTTATTGCCAATGTCGCCCGTTTTACGAGAACAGAGATGATTTCAGTTCTGGGAAGCGAATATATGACCTTGGCTAAGGCAAAAGGTTTAGATAAAAATACATTGATTATGAAACATGCACTTAGAAATGCATTGATTCCAGTCATCACAATTTTAGCACCAATCCTAGTCAACTTAATGACGGGAACAATGGTTGTCGAAAAGATTTGTAGTGTCCCTGGATTAGGAACATTATTAATTGGAAGTATTTTAACAAATGATTATAACATAATTATGGCATGTTCATTTTTATATGCAGCAATGTATATTATTATGATGTTAGTGATTGATGTTTCTTATGGTATCATCGATCCAAGAATTAGATTAGGAAAGGATGATTAGTGATGGATAAGTTTGAGTTTTTAGAAACTGATTTTGAATTTGTTGGCGACAAGCAAGACATCACTAAAGATGTTGTAGCACCTGCAGTTCCTGCATGGAAAGATGCAATGCGTCGTTTCTCTAAGAATAAAGGAGCAGTTATTGGTTTTGCATTTATTGTTGTTGTGATTCTATTGGCTATTTTTGCACCAATGTTGTCTCATTGGAAATTTGATGATATTAATACAGCTATAAAGAATGTAGAACCAAATGCAACACATTGGTTTGGAACTGATGCTTATGGTAGAGATTTATGGGTTCGTTTGTGGACAGGGACACGTTATTCATTGTTTATTGCAGTTGCAGCTATTTTTATTGATGTTGTTATTGGAATGACATATGGTTTGATTTCAGGATATTTTGGTGGGAAGGTTGATGCGATTATGCAGCGTTTCCAGGAAATTATGAATTCTATACCAACATTGGTTGTCTTAATTTTATTAATGATGGTTATGAAAGCATCTTTAACAACAATTATTATTGCTTTGGCATTTACAGAATGGATTGGAATGAGTCGTATTACAAGAGCACAGGTTCTTAAAGTGAAAGAAGATGAGTTTGTTTTGGCTTCACGTACTCTTGGTGCAAGTGATTTCTTTATTATCTTTAAAGAAATTTTACCAAATATTTATAGTCAAATGATTATCATGGTTATGATGTCTATTCCAAATGCAATTTTTTATGAAGCATATTTATCTTTTGTTGGTTTAGGATTACCAATTCCAATGGCTTCACTTGGAACATTAATTAATGATGGTTTTAATAGTTTTTTGGTATATCCATATATGATGATTATTCCAGCAGTTGTGTTATCAATTTTAATGTTAAGTTTTAACTTATTTGGAGATGGACTTCGTGATGCATTAGATCCAACAATGAAGGAGATGTAGGGTATGGCTGATAGAGAAAGAATTTTAAAAATCAGAGATTTAAGTATCTCATTTCAAACTGATGCTGGACAAGTCAATGCTATTCGTGGAGTTGATCTTGATTTATATAAAGGTGAAACAATTGCCATTGTAGGTGAGTCTGGTTCTGGGAAATCAGTTACAACAAAAGCTATTATGGGGATATTGGCGAACAATGGAAAGATTGAAAGTGGTTCAATTGAATATGTTTGGCATGATGAAAATACTGGAGAAAGACAAGAACGAGATATTGTTAAATTAAGTGAACGTGAAATGCAAAAAGAAATCCGTGGACGTAAAATCGCAATGGTTTTTCAAGATCCTATGACTTCATTAAATCCTACTATGACAATTGGAAAGCAAGTTATGGAACCAATGATTTATCATTATGGAAAGTCTAAAGAAGAAGCATATCAAAAAGCAGTTGAACTGTTACAAGAAGTTGGGATTACAGATGCTGAAAAGCGTATGAAGAATTATCCTCATCAACTCTCAGGAGGAATGAGACAGAGAGTTGTCATTGCCATTGCTTTATCTTGTGATCCATATGTATTGATTTGTGATGAACCAACGACTGCTTTGGATGTAACAATTCAAGCAACAATCCTTGAATTGATTCAAGATATACAAAGAAAAAAAGATTTGTCAGTTATTTACATTACTCATGATTTAGGTGTCGTAGCAAAGGTAGCTGATTTTGTTAATGTTATGTATGCAGGTAAAATTATTGAGACTGGAACGATTAATGAAATTTTCTATGATCCACGTCATCCTTATACTTGGGGGTTATTATCATCAATGCCAGATTTGGATACAGATGATGATGAACTTTATACAATTCCTGGCACACCACCTAATCTTGCTCATGAGATTAAAGGAGATGCTTTTGCACCAAGAAATCAGTTTGCCTTAAACATTGATTTAAGGGTTGAACCACCAATGTTTGATGTTCCTGGTTCAAACAGTCATAAAGTTGCAAGCTGGTTAATGCATGAAAAAGCACCTAAGGTAGAAATGCCTGAAACGCTGAAGAAACGTATAGAGAAAATGAAAGAGGAGGGGTTAGCAAATGGAAAGTAAACAACCTATCCTTGTTGTTAAAGATTTAAAACAACATTTTAAGATTAATCGTAATTTTACAGTTAAAGCAGTTGATGGTATTTCTTTTGAAATTATGCCAGGAGAAACATATGGACTTGTTGGAGAATCTGGTTCAGGAAAATCAACAACGGGGAGAAGTATTATTCGTTTATATAAACCAACTGATGGTTCCATTATCTTTAATGGTGAAGATATTTCAGGGAAAATGAGTAAGAATGCTTTAAAAGATTTACGTACTAATATGCAAATGATATTTCAAGATCCAATGGCATGTTTAAACCCTAGAAAAAAGGTTCTTGATATTATTGCAGAGGGATTAGATATTCATAAAGCTTATTCTTCAATTCAAGAAAGAAATGAGAAAGTTTATGAAATCTTAGAACTTGTCGGTCTTTCTAGAGAACATGCTTCACGTTATCCACATCAATTCTCAGGGGGACAACGTCAACGTATTGGCATAGCAAGAGCATTAATTATGAATCCCGATTTAATTATAGCTGATGAAGCTATTTCAGCTTTGGATGTTTCTATTCAAGCTCAAGTTGTCAATTTAATGAAAAAGATTCAAAAGGAAACAAATATTGCTTATTTGTTTATTGCCCATGACTTATCAATGGTCAAATATATTAGTGACCGTATAGGTGTTTTACATTTAGGACATTTAGTAGAAACAGGAACTGCTGAAGAAATATTTAATAATCCACTCCATCCATATACCAAATCATTATTATCAGCAATTCCTCATCCAAATCCAACTGTTGAAAAGACAAGAACTTCTTTGACATATGATTATAATAAAAGTGGATTGGATTATGAAGCTGGTATCCAAAACAAAGTCACTGAAACACATTATGTACTTGGGACAGAAAAAGAATTGAAATCATTTATTGAACATCAAAATGATAAAATTTGATGAAATAAGGCTAATGAAATTCTTCATTGAACTCATTAGCCTTTTGCATGTTTATTTTATTTAAGAAGACTATTTTATAATAAAAAAGTTCCTATCTTTAATGATGATAAGAACTTTTATAAAAATAATTTTAAATATATATGATGTTCATTTAAAGATTATCTGGATCAATCTTTGTAATTGAATGATCTGTGACTTCAATATGTTTTCGATAAAGTGCAATATTGACAACACGGCTACCAACTGCATAAATCAAAGCCATACTTGGAACTGCAATTAAGAGTCCAAAGAAACCAAGGAGATTTCCAAAGATAACTAAAGAAAGAAGTACATAAACACCAGATATCCCAACAGCACCACCAACAACTCTTGGATAAATAATATTTGCTTCAAACTGTTGAATAATAACAAAGCAAAGAGTAAAGATAATAGCTTGAGTTGGTTCAACAGCTAAAACCAATACAAAACTGATACCAAATCCCACAAAACCTCCAAACATTGGAACTAAACTTGCAATTCCTATGATAAAGGCTAATAATTCAGGGAAAGGCATACCGGAAATCTTAAAACCAGCATACATCAATGATGTCAGAATACAACATTCTAAAAGCTGACCAGATACAAAGCCATTAAAATAATGATTGGCTTCAGCACCAATATCAAAGATAACAAGAGATTCTTTATAACCAAAGAAGAATGTAACTATCTTCTTCAATTGTCTTAAATGTGTTTCTTTATTAGCTAATAAATATAAAGCCATAATAAACGATGTAATAGCATTGATAAATGTTCCAAAAATACCAATAGATTGAAATATTAAATTAATACCTGCATTTCCTAATAAGTCTCCACTTTTAGAAAGAAAACTATTCAAATCCATATTGGTTAATGCTTGTTGAATAGAATCATAATTAATGGCATAATTCACATTGAATTGTGCCAATGCATCATTCACTAAAGTAACTAAACGATTAGAATAATTAAATATATTGGTAATGATTAAACTAATACTCTCTCCTAATTTTGGAATAATAAATGAAGAGAAGAGAACAAGTAAAATAATAGCAAGGATTAAAGTTGTCGTAATGGACAGTCCTCTTTTTAATCCTTTTTTCTTAATCTTTTTACCATATAAATGCTCAATCTTTCGCATTGGAATATTTAAGATAAACGCAATAATAATAGCAATATATAGCGGTGTTGCTAAAGATAATAAATATCCAACAACTGAAAAGACTGTTTCATAGTTAAAGACAACAAAGGCTAATAATATTGCATATGTTATATAAAGCATGGTTTTATTGTTCTTGACAATATGAGTTTTATCTATCACTTTTTCACCTTCTTTGACTTTTTAATCATAACATAATTTATAGAAAAAGTGTAGTTGATTGTGTAAGTCTTCAAAACATGATAAAATAAGACAAAGAGGTGATGGATTATATGAAAAAAATAACAAGACAGGCGCAAGTTCTTATATTTGCTATCATGATTGTCATATTTCTGATTGCTGCATTTTTATTATTCAAACCAACTTCAGAAGAGAAGAAAGTTACCCAATCAGATCAATATAGTATAAGCCTTGTTGCAGAAAATCAGAAAATTGTTTCAACATACATAAATGCTATTTCAAAAGAACAATCATCTTCAGCCTATAAAGAATTTAAAATTGAATTAGAGAAGGGTACAAAGATTGGTAATTATAGCCTCTCAAAAAATCAAGTATTTTCTAAATATATAAAACCTGAAGGACCAGATGGTAAAGAAATTTTATCTTCTCAATCTAAAGAGGTTGTGACTCATTATGCATATTCAATGTTGCTAATAGGTGATATACAAGAGAAAACAAATCTGAAAACAAAAGAAAAATCATATGAAATTATAAATGCACGCATTACTTATGATAAGGTTCCAATGGTTCTTTTAAGTGATGCTAATAGTGTTTCCCTTGCTAATAAGAAAAAGACAAAAGAAAAAATAATGAACCTTCAAGACTTTATTAATACATTAAAAGATATAGATAAAAGAAATAAAGTGATTTCATGGTAGGCTATCATAAGATAGCTTTTCTCATTTGAGAGCACATGAGTTGAAAAAATATGTCATGATTTCTATAATATATCTTGAAAATAGGAGGAATAGTCATGAAGAAAATGATTAAAGTTTCATTTATATATGTTATACTTGCTTTAGTAGGTGGTGTTTTTTATCGTGAATTTACGAAATTAAATGGTTTTACTGGAACAACAGTTTTAGCGAATATCCACGTTCATCTTATGGTTTTAGGAACTTTTATGTTTATGATTTTGGCATTATTTAGTCAACGTACAAATTTGATTTCTGAAAAGAAGTTTAAATATTTTATGATTGTATATAATGGTGGACTTCTTATAACTGTTATAATGCTGATGATGAGAGGTGTTCTACAGGTATTAGGAACATCAGTAAGTTCAGGGATGAATGCAGCTATTTCTGGTATTGCTGGAATTGGACATATTTTATTAGGTGTTGGACTTATAATACTAATGGTAATTTTACTCAAATTAAGTGAAAAGTCATTCGGTAAAATGTCAAGAAAATAAATAAAATCTTTTTTAGATAAATCAA